>JAEEGK010004910.1_pt1 | contig 32476 bp, 26 predicted proteins | sample 8958771 | NCBI WGS metagenome assembly JAEEGK01 (sample SAMN16246547, study PRJNA631951) | gut metagenome | biome: gut microbiome; feature: rumen; material: SC-attached | host: Bos | place: Iran: Karaj | collected 2018-10 | reverse complement strand
GTGGAATTGGAAGACCTTAATCCATACCTCTCTATTTTGGAAGTGGATAACTCCACCCGGGAGCAGTTTGTAAAAGACTGGGTTGAGTCTTTGATTGCATTGTCTCTTCGATAATCTGGAATTTAGCAATATGATACTTAATATTATTCAAGAAGAATTTAGCGTCTGCAAGGTTGCAGACTATGAGGGAATAGACTTATCCTCTCCCTATATTTTCATAGGTTTAACGGATGAAGAAAAATCGTTAGTATGTCCGATTCGGTTAGTGCCAGATAACACTGTAGAACGTGATGATGGATGGAAAGCATTCCGAATAGAAGGAACACTGGATTTCTCCCTAATTGGCATTCTCGCTGCAATTTCCAAAGTGCTTGCAGATGGCGGAATTGGTATTTTCGCAATTTCCACATTCAACACAGATTACATACTGACAAAGTCAGAAAACTTTGAACGCGCTATCGGATTGCTTCAATCCGCTGGCTATACATTTAAGTAAATTCCAATTTATCGAACAGATTGGTAGATAATGGCAAACATTAAATCATACAAGGTGACTTTGAGAAGAAACTGAAGCTTCAGTTTGCTCCTGGAATTAAGGCGCGATGCCGACAAGTTGCGGGCACTCTTCTCCATCCCCGAAAACGAAACAATCATGGCGGTCATTGCTTTGGGCTACAGGGCTGCAGAACCCCGGACGCCGAGGCATAAGGACTTGGACGAAGCGGTGAAGTTCTTCTGACACGAAAAAGCCCCCTCCCGTTGAAGGAAGGGGGCTTATTGTTGGCCTTTACTTGTTCAGCGTCCAGCTGAAGCCGTCTTTCGTGTCCTTCACCTCGAAGCCGAGGGCTGCCAGGTCGTCGCGAATCTTGTCGCTCAGGGCCCAGTTCTTCTCGGCCTTGGCTGCCTGTCGTTGCTCCAGAAGCATGTTGACGACGGCACCAAAGGCTTCCTCACGGGCCTTGTTGCTCACGCCCGTGTCCTGACGGAGGCCGAGGATGTCGGTCGTGAAGGTCTCCATGAGCTTGAGCAGGGCCTGTGCCACTTCGGCTGTGATGCTCGCCTTCTTGTCGATGAGCGTGTTGATGACGCGGCAGGCGTCGAAGAGATGGCTGATGACGATGGGCGAGTTCAGGTCGTCGTTCATGGCGTCGTAGAGCTGTTGCGATAACATCGCAACATACGAGGGCTCGACCTGGGGCTGGCCCTTCACCTTCTGGCCGTCCTGCAGGCGGCGCAGGTTCTTCAGTCCGTCCATGAGGCGGGCAAGGCCTTTCTCGGCAGCCTGCAGCGCCTCGTTGCCGAAATCGACGGTCGAGCGGTAGTGTGCCTGCAGGATGAAGAAGCGGATGGTCATTGGCGTATAGGCCTGGGAGAGCAGCGGATGGTCGCCCGTGAAGAACTGCGGCAAGGTGATGAAGTTGTTGTAGGACTTGCCCATCTTCTTGCCGTCGATGGTGATCATGTTGTTGTGCATCCAGTAGTGCACCATCTGGTCGCCCTGACTGGCTACGGCCTGCGCTATCTCGCACTCGTGGTGCGGGAAGATGAGGTCCATGCCGCCTCCGTGTATGTCGAAGTGGTCGCCCAGATACTTGCGTCCCATCGCCGTGCACTCGCAGTGCCACCCCGGGAAGCCGTCGCTCCAGGGCGAAGGCCAGCGCATGATGTGCTCGGGCTGTGCGGCCTTCCAAAGGGCAAAGTCCGCCTGGTTCTTCTTCTCGCCCACGCCGGCCAGTTCGCGGCTCGCGTCCTTGATGTTCTCCAGGTCACGGCCCGAGAGGATGCCCCAGCGGTGGTCCTTGTTGTACTTTTCGATGTCGAAGTAGATGCTGCCGTTGCTCTCGTAGGCATAGCCGTTGTCGAGAATCTGCTTGACCAGCGCCTGCTGCTCGATGATGTGGCCCGTGGCGTGCGGCTCGATGCTTGGGGGCAGACAGCCCAGCGCATCCATCGCCTCGTGGAAGCGGTTGGTGTAGTACTGCGCCACCTCCATCGGCTCGAGCTGTTCCAGGCGTGCCTTCTTGGCAATCTTGTCCTCGCCCTCGTCGGCATCGTGCTCCAGGTGGCCGACGTCCGTGATGTTCCGCACATAGCGCACCTTGTAGCCGATGTGCTGCAGGTAGCGGAACAGGAGGTCGAAGGTGATGGCAGGACGTGCATGTCCGAGGTGCGCATCGCCATAGACTGTAGGGCCGCAGACATACATCCCGACGCGACCCGGATTGAGCGGCTTGAAGAGTTCCTTCTGCCTGCTCAGGGTATTATAAATGAATAAAGGTTGCTCCATGAATGTTCAATATTCAATCTTCAATGTTCAATCTTCAATAGTCTCTCCATACTCCAGCTCGCCGTCCACAACCCAACGCAGGTCTTCGGGGTCGAACTCGCCCATCTTGTCCTTCTTGGCTTGCTTGGCGACATACTTCGCCACTTCCTCTACGTCGATGTCTATTTCCTCGTCGTCATTGTGCTTGTCGAGGAGGTCGACATAATACTCTCCGATGACATCGATGAAGTAGTAAAGCTCGTCTTCCGTGAAACGGTCCTTGAGCTCCTGCGGCAGATAGTTCTTGATGTACTCTACCGTCTTGCGGTCGTCCTCAGCATCGAGGATGAGGTCTTCTTCAAAGGTACTCATAGCTTGTGATTATTTGTTATAGGCATTCCTAGGTTCTCCTAGGTTTTCCTAGGCATTCCTAGGTCTTCCTAGGTTTTCCTAGCCCAGCATCGCCTTGATTTTCTCCTCGAGAGCAGGCTTCGGCACGAGGCCGACGCTGCGGTCCACTTCCTTGCCATCCTTCAGGAAGACCACCGTGGGGATGTTGCGCACACCAAAGCGCATGGGCAGGTCCTCGTCCTCCTCCACATCACACTTGCCCACGATAGCCAGGCCGTCGTAGTCCTTAGCGAGTTCCTCAATAACGGGAGCCAGGCGCTTGCAGGGGCCGCACCATGTTGCCCAAAAGTCAATAACAACAGGCTTACCGGTTCCTACCAAAGCCTCAAAATTTCCATTGTTGATTACTTGTGCCATAATACTTATATATTTATTGTATATATTTATTGGTTAATGCTATATGATAAGGCGTCGCTTGCCTCGATATCGTTCAGGAGCTGCCGCGTCACCTTGATGGGATGCTTGTGGGAAGTCAGGTGAAGCTTGTTGTGAGGATTGGTGGCATCTACGAAGACGAACTGTAGGGCAGTGTTCCCTGGGTTCTCTTCTGCATAGGATGTCAGCAACTCCACGTCGTCCTTGGCTAAAGAGCCTGTGTTCACGGTAATCGTAATGCGCTCTATCAGCTTGTCGCTGACGTCGGCAAGCCAGTCGATGTGTCCTATCTTGAGCTCGAACTCACCCTCTTTGAAGCGATGCTTGTCGATGCTGCCTGTGATGAGCACAGAGCGGTCGATGCTCAGATAACTCCCCCATTTCACCCAGTTGTCGCCGAAGAGGGCAATCTCGCCTGTGCCGCTGAAGTCCTCGATGGTCGCCACGCCGTAGGGTTTCCCTTTCTGTGTCGTGCCGGAACGGACTGCGGTGACGATGCCGCCCAGGCGGACGTTCTGTCCGGCGAACGCCGAGAGGTATTCCATCTCGGCCATCTTCAGGTTGCAGACATGCTCCAGGATGACAGCGTATTCGTCGAGAGGATGGGCCGATAGATAGATGCCGACCAGCGAACGCTCCTTGTTGAGGCGTTCCAGTGTGGTCCACTCCTCAGCCTCGGGCACAGCGGGCTTGTTGAGCTCTATGGCGTCCATGCCGAAGAGCGAGAACTGCGCCTCCATCTGTGTCTGCTGGAACTGTTGCCCGTAGCGCATCAGCAAGTCGAGGAAGATGTCACCCTTCGTGTTTGCTGCCACGAACTGCTCTCGGCGTATGTTGCCGGCGATGTTGTCAAAGGCGCCGCTCAAGGCAAGGCATTCCAAGCCGTTGCGCTTGATGGCGGACATGCTGACGCGCTCTGCGAAGTTGAAGATGTCCTTGAACGGCCCGTTCTTCTCCCTTTCCTCCACGATGGCCTGCACGGCAGCTTCGCCAAGGCCCTTGATGGCCGTCAGTCCGTAGCGTATCTGCTGCCGGTCGTTGACGCCGAAGTCGCGGTACGACTCGTTGACATCGGGGCCAAGCACCTCGATCTTCATGGCGTGGCATTCCTCCAGGAGCTTCGTCACCTCCTTCACATCGTCCTTGCCTCGGGTGAGGAGCGCCGCCATGAACTCTGCCGGATAGTGCGCCTTCATGTAGGCCGTCTGGTACGATACCCAGGAGTAGCAAGCGGCATGCGACTTGTTGAATGCATAGGAGGCGAACTTCTCCCAGTCTGCCCAGATCTTCTCAAGGACCTTCGGGTCGTGCCCGTTCTTTGTGCCGCCATTGATGAATTTGGGTTTCATCTCGTCCACGATGTCCTTTTTCTTCTTGCCCATCGCTTTGCGGAGGTTGTCGCTCTCGCCTCGGGTGAAGCCTGCGAGCTTTCGCGACAGCAGCATGACCTGCTCCTGATAGACGGTGATGCCGTAGGTGTCGCGCAGGTATTCCTCGCAAGCCGGCAGGTCGTATGTGATGTCTTCCTGTCCGTTCTTGCGTCTGATGAACCGTGGGATGTATTCCATCGGTCCCGGTCGGTATAGGGCATTCATGGCGATGAGGTCTTCGAAGACTGTCGGGTGCAGTTCCTTCAGGTACTTCCTCATGCCGGGAGACTCGAACTGGAAGGTGCCGACGGTTCTGCCTTCCTGATAAAGCTTGTAGGTCAGCTCGTCGTCGATGGGGATGTTGTCCAGGTCAATGTCTATGCCGTGGGCTTCCTTGACGATACGGCAGGCTTCCTTGAGTTGCGAAAGCGTCTTGAGGCCGAGGAAGTCCATCTTGATGAGGCCGGTGCTCTCGATGACGTGGCCGTCGTATTGTGTGACGGCGGTCTTGCGGTCGGGGAAGTCGGGGTCGTCGGCTGTCGAGACGGGCACATGGTCGCTGATGGGGTCGCGGCAGATGATGAAGCCGCAGGCGTGGATGCCTGTATTGCGGACCGTGCCCTCGAGCTTCAGGGCGTATTTGATGGTGTCTGCTTCCTTCTTGTCTCTCGAGAACTTCGCTTCTTTCAGTTCGGGCGTGGCCTCTATGTAGTTCTCCAGCGTCTGCTTCTTGCCATCGGGCAGACGGTCGGGCATGGCCTTGCACCAGGCATTGACGATAGAGAGGGGAACCTTCTCCACGCGTCCCACGTCCTTGATGCTGCTCTTGGCCGCCATGGCGCCATAGGTGATGATGTGTGCGCAGTTTTCTTCGCCGTACTTGTCCATCACCCATTGCAGCACTTTTCCTCTGCCGTCGTCGTCGAAGTCGGTGTCGATATCGGGCAGGGAGATGCGGTCGGGGTTGAGGAAGCGCTCGAACAGGAGGTCGTACTTGAGGGGGTCGAGGCGTGTGATGCCGAGGCAGTAGGCGACCACCGAACCGGCTGCCGAACCTCGGCCAGGGCCTACCCAGACGCCCAGTTCGTTGCGTGCTGCGTTGATGAAGTCCTGCACGATGAGGAAGTAACCCGGGAAGCCCATCGTCTTCATGATGTGCAGTTCATAGCGAATCCTGTCGTTCAGTTCCTTGGAGAGCGGAGTGGGGTAGAGGCGTTCGGCACCTTCGTAGGCGAGTTTTGCCAAATAGTCTGCCTCGAACTTTATGCGGTAGAGTTTGTCGATGCCGCCCAGCTTCTCTATCTTCTTCCTGCCTTCCTCTTCGGGAAGAGGGTTCTCGCCGTTCTCGTCGCTCGTGAACTCCTTGAAGAGGTCTTCCTCGGAGTATTTCTGCCTCCAGCCTTCTTCGGTGCCGAACTCTTCGGGGATGGGATAGAAGGGCATGATGGGGTTCGACTCGAGGTCGTACACCTCTACCTTATTTAATATATCGCACGTATTGGCCAATGCCTCGGGGAGGTCTGCGAAGACGGCGTTCATCTCAGCTTTCGTCTTGAACCATTCCTGCTTGCTGTAGTGCATGCGGTTGGGGTCGTCGAGGTCTCTGCCGGTCGAGAGACAGAGCAGCAGGTCGTGCGCCTCCGCGTCGTCCTCGTTGAGGAAGTGCGAGTCGTTGGTGCAGATGAGCTTCACGCCGTATTTCTTCGCCAGCTCGATGAGTATGGGATTGACGCGTTGCTGTATCTCGAAGAACTCGCGGTTGGCCACCTGCGTAGGGTTGGTCACTTCATGTCGCTGCAGCTCGATGTAGTAGTCGTCGCCCCAGATGTTCTTGAACCACTGTATGGCTTTCTCCGCCCCCTCTATGTCGCCGTTTTGTATCTTCTTCGGAATCTCTCCGCCTATGCAGGCCGAGCAGATGATGAGGCCTTCGTGGAAGAGCTCCAGGTCCTTGTGGTCGGTGCGGGGGCGCATATAGAAACCGTCCACCCACGAGCGGGAGACGAGCTTGATGAGGTTGTGATAGCCCTTCAGGTTCTTGGCCAGCACGATGAGGTGCCAGCCGGACTGATATTCCTTGCCGCCTTCGTGCACGCTCTTGTCGCCGTTTCTGGCCACATACATCTCGCAGCCGAAGATGGGCTTGAAGGGCTCCTCGCCTTTCTTTGCCCTGTCCTTGTTGACCTTTTTGCAGTAATCGTACAGTTCTTTGACGCCAAACATGTTACCATGATCGGTGAGTGCCATGCCGCGCATGCCGTCGCCGACGGCCTTGTCCACCATGCCTTTGATGGACGCCTGCCCATCAAGCAGAGAATACTGTGAGTGGACGTGTAAGTGTACGAAGTCCTCCATATTGTTACAAGTGTAAGATGAGAATGCGAAGTTAGCGCTTTTTTTTGTATTGGGCAAGGGAAAGACATCTTTTTTCTCCCGCAATGAAGAAAATTGCAGAAAAAGGTATCATTTGCCCTTGCAGGTTCAAAAAAAAGTGCTAACTTTGAGGCGCACTATGCCAAAAACTATGGGTAAAAGGCTAAGAAAACTAAAGAAAATACGCCTTCATCACGAAGGAAAATCGACGCTTCTGTGGAGTGCCATCGTATTGGTGGTGCTCAACTTCATCATACTGCATACATTCGAGTCGCGTTTGCCATTTGATATCTGCATCACCGTGAGTGCCATTCTCTACGGCGTCCTGCTGAACTTCTTCCAGTGTCCCATCCGCACTTTCGAGGGTGAGACGGACGGTCTTGTCCTGGCGCCTGCGGACGGCAAGGTGGTTGTGGTGGAGGAGACGGACGAGAACGAGTATTTCCACGACCGTCGCATCATGGTGAGCATCTTCATGAGTCTGTTCAATGTGCATGCCAACTGGGTTCCCGTGGACGGCACCATCAAGCATGTGAGCCACTTCGACGGCAATTTCCACAAGGCTTGGCTGCCCAAGGCGAGCGACGAGAACGAGCACAGCCTGGTGGTCATCGAGACGCCCGACGGCACAGAGATTCTGGCCCGTCAGGTGGCAGGAGCCATGGCCCGGCGCATCGTCACCTATCCATCCGTGGGAGAGGAGTGCTATGTGGACGAGCACCTGGGGTTCATCAAGTTCGGCTCGCGTGTTGACCTCTACCTGCCCTTGGGCACCGAGGTGTGTGTGAAGCTCGACCAGAAGACCGTCGGCAACGAGACCGTCATTGCGAGACTGAAGTCAGAAGCGACAAAATAATACCACGAATCACACGAATTGCACGAATGGGCCACGCCCTTTAAGTCATCGAATGATTCGTGAAATTCGTGCAGCTCATGGTAAGAATGACAATCATAATGTTGATATGCGAATAATTAACCTTCCCAATACCCTGACTTGCTGCAATCTGATTTGCGGCTGCATGGCCACCGGCGCTGCTTTCTACGGGCACTACAGCTGGGCTGTGCTGATGATAATCCTCGGAGCCGTGTTCGATTTCTTCGACGGCATGGTGGCCAGAGCGCTTGGCGTGTCTTCGGAGATAGGCAAGGAGCTCGACTCGCTGGCCGATGTCGTCACCTTCGGCGTGGCTCCCAGCTGCATCATCTTCCATCTTTTCCACGAGGTGCACTGTCCCGAGATGCTCGCCCCCGTCCAGGACTTCCTGCCCTATACGGCCTTCCTGATGGCGGCATTCTCCGCTTTGCGACTGGCCAAGTTCAACCTCGACGAGCGCCAGCACTACGGCTTCATCGGACTGCCCACTCCCGCCAATGCCCTTTTCTGGGGAAGCCTTGTGCTGGGAGAGCATGCCTTCCTCGTTTCGCTGAAGTTCAACGCCGTCTTCCTCTTCCTCTTCATGCTGCTCTTCTGCTTCCTTCTGGTCTCGGAAGTGCCGATGCTGGCGCTGAAGTTCAGGAATTTCAGTTGGGCGGACAACAAGGAGCGCTATGTCTTCCTTATAGGCAGCCTGCCTCTTTTGGCGCTCGGCACCTCGGCTCTGGCCGCTATTATAATATGGTATATAGTGGTGTCGATAGCCTTCCCGAAACTCGTGAAATCATAGGAAAAAAACGCCGCGTGCGGGGATTGCCAACGCCGCACGCGGAAATGACCAACGCCGCACGCGGGGATTGCAATCGCCGCACGCGGCGTTTTTCATGCCCTCCAGAGGGGGTTGGAAAGGCCTATTTCTTGGTGTTCTCCTTGATGATGCCGTGACGGTATGCGTGGAGCAGGCTGCGCAGTTCTTTTATCTGCTCCTGTATCTGCCGGCCCCTGTCGGTGTCGCGCACACGGATGCGTCGGCCCATCATCTCCACGATTTGCGTACTGCTCTTGATGTCGGTGCCTTTGGCAACAGCCTCTGCCGTGCTGGTAAACGGCTCGTGCTGAATGAGTTGGAAGCCGCGGCTGTGATAGACGAGCGTATAGCCGGCGATGCCCGTCGTGTGGTGGTACGACTTCGAGAACCCGCCGTCGATGACCATCAGCATGCCGTCGGCCTTGATGGGGTTCTCGCCCTGGCTGGCATGCACGGGCACATGGCCGTTGATGATGTGGCGCGTCTCGCCTTCCACTTCGAAGTGGTCGAGGATACGGCTGCAGACGGCAGGGTTTTCTCTGAGCTGATAGTAGGCGCCCTTCTCTTCGTGATGCGTAGCTGGTTCGGCGAGAAAGTAACGCTCGAACGTTGCCATGCGATTCTTGTCGAAGAGCGGGCTGTCGGGGCCGCACCAGAGATACCAGAACAGACCCTCCCCCGACCCCTCCCTTGTAGGGAGGGGGGAAGTTACCATTTCCGATGCAGAACTATCTGCCCCTCTCCCTACAAGGGAGAGGTTGGGAGAGGGTCTGGAGGGGGCGGGGGAGTCGGGTCTGAGAAATGCGGCACGCATCTTGAACTCCACTTGCTGCATGAGTTCGCGGCCCTCGTACATCTTGCCGTCTATCTCCACCTGCCGGAAGCTGCCGTCGGCATTGAGGGGAACGGACGCGTGGAAGAGGAGGTTGCTGTTGCTGACCAGGAACATCGAGCCGTGCCTGAAGAGGCATCGGATGTGCTTCTGCAGCTTCTCGGAGATGCGGAACGAGTGGTGGAGGCGTTTCATCAGCTCCTCCTCCTCGGGCGTCAGGCGGTAGGGGTCGTCCTTGCTGACGGTGGGGAAAAGGGTGTCGAGCAGCGGATAGTCCTTCCCTTCAAAGCGATAGGTGCCGCGGCCGAGGTCGATGTTCTCCAGCGTGCCCCGCCGGTCGATGTTCCACTCGGGATGCTGCCTCACGAGCTGTCCCTCGAGCTTGAACTGTATGATGGAGATGGCCTTGTGCATCTGTGCGATGAGGCGAAGCCGCTTCTCGTCGCCTTTCACCTCGGCCAGCGTTCCGATGGGTTGGAACTGCAGGCAGGGGTCGTCGGCGTAGGTCTCCATCGCAAACGTGGCGAGCGGCAGGAGGTTGATGCCGTAGCCCTCTTCGAGCGTGGCCAAGTTGGCGAAGCGCAACGAGAGGCGCAGCACGATGGCGATGCACGCGTCCTGACCGGCAGCGGCGCCCATCCAAAGTGCATCGTGATTACCCCATTGCAGGTCGAAGTTCTCGCGGGAAAGCAGGTAGTCCATGATGATGTGGGCGCCCGGACCACGGTCGAAGATGTCGCCCAGGATGTGGAGCTGGTCGATGCTCAGCTTGTGGATGACATTGCAGATGGCCGTGATGAAGTTACGCGCCTGCCCGATCTGCACAATCGTCTCAACGATGCGTTGCACGTATGCGTCCTTGTCCTCGTCGTTCGGGTTTTCGTGGAGGAGCTCCTCGATGATGTAGGCAAACTGCGAGGGCAGCGCCTTGCGGACTTTGCTGCGGGTGTATTTGCTGCTGACCGACTGGCAGACCTGTATGAGCTGCAGGAGCGTTCGGGCATAGAAGCCGGAGAGGTCCTCCTCCGAGCTTTCCTCGATCATCTCCAGCCGCTTCTCGGGATAGTAGATGAGCGTGCAGAGGTCGCGCATCTCCTGTTTGGGAAGCGTGTCTCCGAAGAGGTCGTACACCTTTCGCTTGATGTTGCCGCTGGCATTTCGGAGTATGTGGAGGAAAGCCTCGTGTTCGCCGTGTATGTCGGCCACGAAGTGTTCGGTGCCTTTCGGCAGGCTGAGAATGGCCTCGAGGTTGATGATTTCCGTGCTTGCGCTCTCGCTGTTGGGAAACGTCTGAGCCAGGAGCTGCAGCAATCGCATGTCGGTATTATTCATGGAAGATGGGATGTTGGCTATTGTTCGATAATGTCTTGTATGCGGCGGGTGAGGGCGATGAAGTCCTCCACACTGAGCTGTTCCGGCCGCTTCTGCATGATTTGGTCGGAGAGGAGAGCCGTGAAGTCGAGCGGAGCGTTGCCTTCTGCCTGAAGCTGAGTGAGGAGCGGCCGGATGTTGTTGCGGAGGGTTTTTCTCCTCTGGTTGAATGTTGTCTTGACGAGCCGCCTGAAGAGCTTCTCGTCGCAGCCCAGGTCGGTGGTTTCATTACGGGTGAGCCGCACGACCGCGCTGCGGACTTTGGGAGGCGGGTTGAAGACGCCGGGCTCCACCGTGAAGAGGTATTCCACATCATACCAGGCCTGAATGAGCACGCTCAGTATGCCGTAGGTCTTCCCGCCTGGCTTTGCCGCCATTCGCTCCGCCACCTCTTTCTGGATCATGCCCGTGCAACAGGGAATCAGCTCCTTGAAGTCGAGCATTTTGAAGAAGATCTGACTGGAGATGTTGTAGGGATAGTTGCCTGTCAGGACGAAGGGCTTGCCCTCGAATGTGCGGTCGAGATGCATCTTCAGGAAGTCGTCCTCGATGATGCTCTCCTCCAGTTCAGGGTAAGTGCGCCGCAGGTATTCCACACTTTCGTAGTCTATCTCGACCACCTTCACCTGCCTGGATTTCCGAACCAGGTACTGGGTCATGACGCCCATGCCCGGCCCGACCTCCAGGATGGGCAGCTCCGGACAGGCATCCACCGTGTCGGCTATGCGGCTGGCGATGCTCAAATCGGTCAGAAAGTGCTGTCCGAGGAACTTTTTCGGCTTAACGGGCTTATATTTCACAAATTCACAATTTAACAATTTGACAATTTGAATTTATTTCTTACCTTTGCGGTGCAAAAATACGAAGAATAAGTGATAAGCGAAAGAAGAAAGGGAAAAAATAATTGTGAAATCGTCAAATTGTGATTTTGTCAAATTGATAAAGATAGCGCTGCCTTTTGCTTTGGCAGCCGGCATACTGTGGTGGATGTACCGCGGCATTGGGTGGGAGGCGCTTGTGGATGCGCTGTCGCATAAGATGTCGTGGACGTGGATGCTTCTGAGCATGCCTTTCGGCATCTTGGCGCAGGTGCTGCGTGCCGTCAGGTGGCGCCAGGTGCTGGCTCCGGCCGGCGAGCGTCCGCGGCTGTCCACTTGCACACACGCCATCTTCCTCAGCTATGCCAGCAGCCTTGTTGTGCCGAGAGTGGGCGAGGTGCTGCGATGCGGCATACTGAAGCGCTATGAGGGCTCGAATTTCACTTGCTGCCTGGGCACTGTCGTTACGGAGCGCATCATCGACACGCTGCTCATCCTTCTGCTTTCCCTGTTGACTTTCCTGACTCAGATACCGGTCTTCCTGCATTTCTTCCGTGAGACGGGTGTTTCGCTGGACGGCCTGCTGAGCCGTTTCTCCATGACGGGTTGGCTGGTGACGGCGGTTTGCGGACTGCTGGCTCTTGTCTGTATCGTGCTTGTCTCCCGCAGGTTCCGGCTTTTCTCGAAGACGAAGTCCGTTGTCTCTGACCTGAAGAACGGCCTTCTTTCCGTCAGGAAGGTGGAGAGCCCGCTGCTCTTCTGGCTCTATTCCGTAGGCATCTGGGTGAGCTACTTCCTGCACTTCTACCTCACCTTCTTCTGCTTCGACTTCACCGCAGGGCTCGGCCCGATGGCGGCCCTCGTGGCATTTGTGGTCGGCACCTTCGCCGTGCTTGTGCCCACTCCCAACGGCGCCGGCTCCTGGCACTTCGCCGTGAAGACGGTCCTCGTGCTTTATGGCGTGGGACAGACCGAGGCAGCCCTCTTCGTCCTCATCGTCCATACCCTCCAGACGCTGCTTGTAGCGCTGCTTGGCGTGTGGTCGTCCGTGGCCTTGGCCATGCGCAGGAAAACCGCCCGTTGAGGGGGTTGAAAACGCCGCGTGCGGGGATGGGCAACGCCGCACGCGGAAATGGTCAACGCCGCACGCGGGGATTGGCATCGCCGCAGGCGGCGTTTTCCGGTGCCTTTTGGGGCGATTTTCGGCTCTGCAATCCTCATAAAGTCCCAAACCTATCATTTTTTTCCAAAAACCTTGCAGGAATGGGGAATTATCGCTAACTTTGCGTGCCATTCTATATAAAACAAATAAAGTATTAACCAATTATAATAAGAAAATGAAAGAGTTTTTCAAGTATGTGCTGGCCACAATCGTAGGTATCATCCTGACCAGCATCATTTTCACCATCATCTCAATCGTGTCTCTTGCTGGTATGATGGCCAGCGAAGGAGCCTCCAGTTCCGTTCCCAAGAATGCGGTGCTCCGCTTAAAGCTGCAGGGCGAAGTAGTGGAACGAGCCGGCGAAGGCAGTCCTTTTGACCTCTTCAGCCAGGAAGAAGACTTCACCATCGGCCTCGACCAGGCTCTCGACGCCCTGAAGAAGGCCGCAAAGAACGACCGCGTGAAGGGCATCTATCTCGAAGCAGGCTCGTTTGGCGCCTATCCCGCCGACCTGCAGGAACTGCGCAGCGCACTTGTCGAGTTCAAGGAGTCGGGCAAGTGGATTGTGGCCTACGGCGATAGCTATTCCCGTGCCGCCTACTATCTGTGCTCCGTGGCCGACGAGATCTTCCTCAATCCTATCGGGGCGATCGACTGGAGCGGAATGTCGAGCCAGCCCATCTTCTACACCGGCCTGATGAAGAAGCTCGGCGTGAAGATGCAAGTCTTCAAGGTCGGCACATACAAGAGCGCCGTGGAGCCGTTCATCAACACCGAGATGAGCGACGCCAACCGCGAGCAGACAATGAGCTACCTGAGCAGCATCTGGAACAATATGCTCAAGGACGTGGCCAAGAGCAGGAAGTTCGAAACGGACGCCCTCAATGCCCTCGCAGATTCCACCACACAGTTTTGTGAGGCACAATACTTCATCGACAACAAACTCGCCGACAAGCTCGCTTACCTCAGCGACGTGAAGGATGCCCTGAAGCAGCGCCTCGAAATAGAAGAAGACGACGACCTGAAGTTCACTACCCTTGCCGATGTGGCAGCTGCCGACGACCTGGGAGATAAGGTCGACGACGAGGTGGCCGTCTATTATGCCTATGGGGAAATCAACGACAGCAAGGGCTTCGACTTCAGCCAAGAACACCAAATCACCACGAAGGAAACGATAACCGAATTGCAGAAGCTTAGAAAGGATAAGGACGTGAAAGCTGTCGTCATCCGCGTCAACAGCCCAGGCGGTTCGGCCTTCGCAAGCGAACAGATATGGCACGAGGTCCAGCTCCTCCGTGCAGAAAAGCCAGTCGTGGTCAGCATGGGCGGACTGGCAGCCAGCGGTGGCTACTATATCAGCTGCGGCGCCAATAAGATCTATGCCGACCCGATGACCTTGACGGGCAGCATCGGCATCTTCGGCATGATTCCCGACGCAAGCGAACTGCTCACGCAAAAGCTCGGCCTCACCTTCGACGTCGTGAAGACAAACGCCCTGAGCGACTTCGGCGCAATGGGCAGGCCGTTCAATGCCAACGAGGCAGCCATCTTGCAAAACTACGTCAACCAGGGCTACGAACTCTTCACGGGACGTGTGGCCGGCGGGCGTGCCTTGGCCCAGGACAGCGTGAAGGTCATTGGCGAAGGCCGTGTGTGGACCGGCGAACAAGCCCTCAAGATAGGTCTTGTGGACAAGCTCGGCAACCTCGACGACGCCATCAAGGAAGCTGCTGAGCTTGCTGAGATGGAGAAGTACACCATCGGCCGCTATCCCGCTCCCGAGCCGTGGTACATGGGCTTGCTCGACTCGGAAGTCAACGATTACATGGAGGGCCGGATGCGCGCCGCACTCGGCGAATACTATCCCGCCTTCTCACTCGTCCGCCGCATCGGCAAGATGGACCCCATCCAGGCTCGCATGCCGTTCGACCCCAACATCAAGTAAAAGTATTAAAGGCTAAAAGGGGAAAAGGTGAAAAAGGCAAGGCTCCACCCTTCCCCCTTCCCCCCTTTCACCTTTTCACCTTTTAAACTTTTAACCTTTTAACCCTTTCCCCCTTTTCATGGAAGGAGACATGACACAGATACGCCGTTGGCTGATGCCGCTCAGCTGGCTCTATGGGGCAGGAGTGGACATCAGGAATGCCCTCTTCGACATGGGCGTGATGCCTTCTGTGTCGTATGACATACCCATCATCAATGTGGGCAACATCACCGTGGGCGGCACAGGCAAGACGCCTCATGTGGAGTACCTTATCCGCCTCCTTGCGGGCCGCTATCGCGTGGCAGTCCTCAGCAGGGGTTACAAGCGGAAGACAAAGGGATATCTCCTTGCTACGGCGGCTTCCACAATGGAGGAAATAGGCGATGAGCCCTGGCAGATAAAGCAGAAGTTCCCCGAGGTGTGTGTTGCCGTGGATGCCGACAGGAGGCATGGCATCGAGCGGCTCATGAAGGATGAGGCTACGAAGGATGTGGAGGTCATACTCCTCGACGATGCCTACCAGCACCGGTATGTGAAGCCGGGCTACAACATCCTGCTCGTCGACTATCACCGCATCATATCCGACGACAAGCTGTTGCCGGCAGGACGGCTGCGTGAACGGCCCTCTGCCAGCAGCCGCGCCACAACGGTCATCGTGACGAAGTGCCCGCAGCACATCAATGCGATGGGGTTCCGCGTCATCCTCTCTTCCCTCAACATCAGGCCATACCAGCATCTCTTCTTCAGCACGTTCACCTACGAGACCATGCATCAGCTATGGGGCGACGGCACGCTGGAGCCGGAGACGCTGCGCAAGGACAATGCCCACGTACTCCTCCTCACAGGAATCGGCAACCCGCGTCAGATGGAGCAGGATGTCAGGCGTTTCGTCCAACACATCGTGCCTCTCACTTTCCCCGACCATCATTACTATACGAAGCGTGATGCGGATGCCATCAATCAAGCGCTGCAAGACCTGCCGAAGCCGCATATCATCATCACTACGGAGAAGGACGCGGCCAGGCTTCTCCACCTGCAAGGCCTCAGCGAGGAGGTAAGGAAGCACACCTACGTGCTTCCCATCAGCATCAGCATCATGCGGGATGAAAAAGACAAGTTCGACAAAACGATAAACGACTATGTACAAGAAAATAAAAGAAACTGCTGAATGGCTCCGCGAGCGGATGCCTAATGCACCGACAATTGCCATCGTGCTTGGCTCCGGCCTGGGCGAACTGGCAAAGCGCATCGAGCGACTGAAGACTTTCCCTTACAGCGAAATCCCCAACTTCCCTGTCTCCACAGTCGAGGGTCACGCAGGAGAACTCATCTTCGGACGGCTTGGAGGCGTGGATATCATGGCGATGGAGGGCCGTTTCCATTACTATGAGGGCTGGACGATGCAGCAAGTGACGTTCCCCATACGCATCATGTACGAGCTGGGCATCGAGACGCTCTTCGTCAGCAACGCTGCCGGAGGCACCAATCCCGACTTCCACATCGGCGACCTCATGATAATAACCGACCACATCAACTACATGCCGGAGAACCCCCTGCACGGCCCCAACATCCCTCCCGGCCCGCGTTTCCCGGACATGGGCGAGGCCTACAGCAAGGAACTCATAGCCCGGGCCGACAAGATTGCCGAGGAGCATGGCATCAAGGTGCAGCATGGCGTATATCTCGCCACACAAGGCCCCACCTATGAGACGCCGGCGGAGTACCGCATGTTTGCGCGTTGGGGAGCCGACGCCGTAGGCATGAGCACCGTTCCCGAAGTGATTGTCGCCCATCACCAGGGTATAAAAGTGTTCGGCATGAGCATCATCACCGACCTCGGAGGCATGGAGAATCCGATGAAGATCACGCACGAAGAGGTGCTCAAGGCTGCCGAAGCTGCCCAGCCCTACATGGCTACCATCATAGAAGAAATGGTAAAGATATAAAAATGAAAGAATGAAATAATGAGGAAATGAAAGTGACATCTCCTTTAGGAGCGCTTTTTCTTCATTGTTTCATTGTTTCATTATTTCATTTTTAAGAAGTTTATGGAGATATCCGAACTGGGTGAGTTCGGTCTGATAGACCGTCTCGCGAAAGACATAACCACAAAGAACGAGTCCACCATCAAGGGCATAGGCGACGACTGCGCCATCCTTGCGCCTGCGGAGGGCATGCGGACCGTTGTCACGACCGACTTGCTTGTGGAGGGCATCCACTTCGACCTCACATATGTTCCCCTGCGGCACTTGGGCTACAAGGCGGTGATGGTGAACCTCAGCGATGTCTTCGCCATGAATGCCAGGCCGCGCCAAGTGACCGTGAGCCTCGCCATCTCGAGCAAGTTCAAGGTGGAGGACATCGAGGACCTCTATGCCGGTATGCGTCTGGCCTGCGAGAAATGGGGCGTCGACATTGTGGGCGGCGACACGACAGCCAGCCTGACCGGCCTCGTCATCAGCATCACGGCCATCGGCGAGGCACGGAGCGAGGACCTCGTCCTGCGCTCGGGAGCCCAGCCCACCGACATCATCTGCGTCAGCGGAAACCTCGGCGCCGCCTATATGGGGCTGCAACTCCTGAAGAGGGAGAAGGTCATCTACAACGAGCAGGTTGAGGAGGCCCGCCGCAGCGGCAGCAAGGAGCAGATGGAGGCGCTGCGCGAGGCTCAGCCCGACTTCAGCGGCAGGGAGTACATCCTCGAGCGGCAGCTCAAACCGGAGGCAAGGGGAGACATCATCGAGGCTCTCCGAAAGGCCGGCATTCACCCGACGAGCATGATAGACATCAGCGACGGACTGAGCAGCGAGGTGATGCACATCTGCAAGCAGAGCCAGACGGGTTGCCGCATCTACGAGGAGCGGTTGCCCCTCGACTACCAGACCGCCGCAATGGCCGAAGAGCTGAACCTGAACGTCAGCACTTGTGCGCTCAACGGCGGCGAAGACTACGAACTGCTCTTCACCGTGCCCCTCTCCCAGAACGACACCGTCTCGGCCCTCGAGGACATCCACGTCATCGGCTATATCACCGAGCAGGAGAAGGGCTGCTCCCTCATCACGCGCGACGGCGGAGAGCACGTCCTCAAGGCCCAGGGCTGGCGGCTCTGACAAGGCCGGAACAGAGGGTTAGGAAGTCCCGGAAAGGGGGCTTAAAAACGCCGCGTGCGGCGATTGCAATCCCCGCGTGCGGCGATGACCATTTCCGCGTGCGGCGTTGGCAATCCCCGCACGCGGCGTTTTTTATGCCCCCGAAAGGGGGTTTATAGTACCTATAGTTTCTATAGTTACTATAGTTGAAAGAAAAACTCAACTGAATATTTGGCTTTTTGCTCGGAAATGTGTAATTTTGTGGCTTGTAAGGGGAGAAGGCTTTCATTACTTTCCGCTTGCGACAGTGATATGCGAGTAAGGACAACGATACAGCGAACAGGTCTTTTGCTGCTGGCAGCCGCAATGTGCTGGCCGGCCGAGGGCGCCATCCGCAAACGGAAGGTGCGTACTCGCCGTGCTCCGGACACGCTGGTCGTACCCTTCGTACCGCCCGAAATGCCTGTCTCAAGGAAGATGAACACATCGACCTATCCCGTGCAGATAAGCGTCACGGGGCGCGTCGTACAGATACAGAGCGACCACAACCAGCTCCTGCCCATCTACAACGCCGGCGGCGTGCTCTACATGACCGCCCGCCTCACCAAGGGCAAGAACTGGCTGGGCGGCCTGCCACGAGGGCAATACTTCATCAATAACCGTCCCATAACGATAAACTGAAGAAGGCAGACCCCCTCTAACTCTCCCTGGAGAGACCCCCTCTGAATCCCCCTGAGAGACCCCCTCTGACTCCCCCTCTAAGGGGAGAAATAAAATGGTAAATGGTAAATGATTAAATGGTAAATGAGAGGTGAAATAGACATAGACAAGATAATTCGCGACCGTGCAGGCAAGAAGGCCAGGTTCATCCCGAAGTGGCTCACCAGACTGCTTGCGCGAATCATCCACCAGGACTTCATCAACATCTACCTGCGCCAGGGCAGGGTAGGAGTGGACTTCTGCAAAGGCGTCGTGGAGTATGTGGGAGCCGATGTCAGCGTGGAAGGCAAGGAAAACCTGCCCGACGACGGCAGGCTCTGCACCTTCGTGAGCAACCATCCGCTCGGAGCCATCGACGGCGTCACGCTCGGCTGGATCATCGGCGAACACTACGACAGCAAGATAAAGTACCTGGTGAACGACCTGCTCATGAACCTCGAAGGACTCGCCCCCCTGTGCGTGCCCATCAACAAGCTCGGCAAGAACGCACGCTCCTTCCCCGCCATCGTGGAAAGCACCTTTGCCAGCGACTGCCACGTCATCATGTTCCCCGCAGGACTCTGCAGTCGCAAGCAAGACGACGGCACCATCCGCGACATCCCCTGGAACAAGGCCTTCATCGTGAAGAGCGTGCAGCATCAGCGCGACATCGTGCCCATACATTTCGACGGACAGAACAGCAACCGCTTCTACAACGTGGCCCGATGGTGCAAACGGCTGCATCTGCCCAACTTCGCAATGGCCCTCCTGCCCGATGAGATGTACCGGTGTAAGGGAAAACACTTCACGGTGCGCATCGGCAAACCCATCCCCTGGCAGACATTCGACAAGACAAAACAGCCTGCAGAATGGGGCAGATGGGTGCAGGACAAAGTTTATAGTTTATAGTTGAGAGTAAAGAGAATTATGGAAGAACACAAAAAAATGGAACCAATAGCAGAGCCTATCCCCGTTGATGTGCTGAAGGCAGAACTCACGCCGGACAAGAAGTTGCGCATGACCAACAAGAGCAGCAACGAAGTCTATGTAGTCACTTGGCACGACTCGCCGCATGTGGTCCGCGAGATAGGACGCCTCCGCGAGATAGCCTTCCGCGCAGCCGGAGGAGGAACGGGCAAGAGCTTCGACCTCGACGAGTTCGACACATGCGAGAACTGCTATAAGCAACTCCTCGTCTGGGACCCCGAGACCGAGGAAATCGTAGGCGGCTACCGCTACATCCTCGGCAAGGACTGGCAGATAGCGCCCGACGGACAGCCCATCCTCGCCACCAGCCACATGTTCCGCTTCTCCGAGAAGTTCATGAAGGACTATGCGCCGTGGACCATCGAACTGGGCCGCAGCTTCGTCACCCTCGAGTATCAGAGCACACTGCGGGGCCGCAAAGGCATCTTCGCCCTCGACAATCTCTGGGACGGCCTCGGGGCAATCGTGGTCATAGAGCCGACGGTGAGATACCTCTTCGGCAAGTTCACCATGTATCCCAGCTACGACCGAATGGCCCGCGACATGATACTGTACTTCCTCGGCAAGCACTTCCCCGACCCCGACAACCTCATCTATCCCATGAAGCCCCTCAAGCTGTGGCATGACCCTGAGCAGTTCAAGAAGCTCTTCACCGAGGAAGACTTCAAGGCAGACTATCGCATCCTCAACCACGAGGTGCGTGCCTTGGGCTACAACATACCGCCGCTCGTCAATGCCTACATGGGGCTGAGCCCCACCATGAAGCTCTTCGGCACCGCCATCAACGACGGGTTCGGGGACGTGGAGGAGACGGGCATCCTCATCGCCGTAGATGAAATCCTGCAGGAGAAGCGCATGCGCCACATCGACACCTTCGCGGCAGAACATCCCGAACTGGTGAAGATAACAAGCGGCGCCAACCGCATCTTCTATAAGCCTACAGCCTCCCCCAACCCCTCCAAGGGAGGGGAGACAAATACGGTAAAAGACGCCCTCTAACTCCCCAGCCCCCTCCCGACCTCCCCCACAAGGGGGAGGGGGAAAATGGTAAATGGTAAATGATATAATGGTAAATGATATGATGAAATGGGAGCAGCTGCTCTCCACGAAGCGCCTTGGGCAGGAGGAGATGCAGCGGCGGGACGATGACCGCACTGAGTTCCAGCGCGACTATGACCGCCTGATATTCTCGGCTCCCTTCCGCCGCCTGCAGAACAAGACGCAGGTCTTTCCTCTGCCCGGCAGCATCTTCGTGCACAACCGCCTCACGCACAGTCTGGAGGTGAGCAGTGTGGGGCGCAGTCTCGGCAACGACATCAGCCGCCTCATCCTGAAGCAGCATCCCGAGCTATACAGCACGCACTTCACCGAGCTGGGCAACATCGTCAGCGCCGCCTGCCTTGCCCACGACCTCGGCAACCCGCCCTTCGGCCATAGCGGCGAGAAGGCTATCGGCACTTACTTCAGCGAGGGCGACGGACTCTTCCTGAAGGACTACATCTGTCCCGAGACGGGCGACGGCCTCTCGCCCCAGGAGTGGGAGGACATCACGCACTTCGAGGGCAATGCCAACGCCTTCCGCCTCCTCACGCACCACTTCAAGGGGCGTCGCAAGGGCGGCTTCGTCATGACATACAGCACGCTGGCAAGCATCGTCAAGTACCCCTTCACTTCCGACCTCGCAGGCAACAAGCGCAAGTTCGGCTTCTTCCGGAGCGAGGTGGACGACTATGAGCGCATCGCCCAGGAGCTCGGCATCCTGAAGCTCCCTGCCCCCGACGGCTCTGTCCGCTATGCCCGCCATCCGCTCGTCTATCTGGTGGAGGCTGCCGACGACATCTGCTATCAGATTATGGACATCGAGGACGCCCACAAGCTCAAGCTTCTGACGACAGAGGAGACAAAGCAACTCTTCCTCGCCTATTTCAGCGAGGAGCAGCAGCGGCACATCGAGGAGCGCATGGAGCAGCTCCTGGACGACATCAACGAGCAGATAGTCTATCTCCGCTCCTGCGTCATCAACTGTCTGGAGCAGCAGTGTGTGCGTGTCTTCACAGAGAACGAGCAGAGCATTCTGAGCGGCACTTTCGAGGGCTCGCTCATCAAGCACATCGACGAGCTGCCGCGACAGGCGTATAGGCAGTGCGAAAGCGTCGCCTTCAAGAAGATATATCATTGCAAGGACGTGGTGGATATAGAGATTGCCGGCTACAAAGTCATCATGACGCTGACCGACCTGATGGTGCACGCGGCAACGCATCCCGAGCGTGCCTTCTCGCAATTGCTCATCAACCGCGTCAGCACGCAGTACGACATCCTCGCCCCCACGCTCTACGGGCGCATCATGGCTGTGCTCGACTACATATCGGGCATGACCGACGTCTTTGCCCTCGACCTCTATCGCAAGATAAACGGCATGAGCCTGCCGGATGTGTAGTTTGGAGTTGAGAGTTCAGAGTTGAGAGTTCAGAGTTAAATATAATAGTTGCAATGAAAGTCCAGATTATCAATCGCAGCCATCATGAGCTGCCCAAGTACGCAACGCCGTTGTCCGCCGGCGTTGACCTCCGTGCAAATATCGAGTCGCCCATCGAGCTGAGGCCGATGGAGCGCCGCCTTGTGCCTACAGGGCTGTTTATGGCTCTGCCTCCCGGCTACGAGGCACAGGTCAGGCCTCGCAGCGGACTGGCCATCAAGCATGGCATCACTGTCCTCAACACGCCCGGCACCATCGATGCCGACTATCGCGGCGAGGTGTGCGTCATCCTTGTCAACCTCTCGGACGAACCCTTCCTCATTGCCGACGGAGAGCGCATCGCACAGATGGTCATCGCCCGTCACGAACAGGCGGAATGGGAACCCGTGGAGGTGCTGTCAGAAACCGAACGCGGGGCTGGCGGATTTGGCCACAGCGGGACAAAATAAACGCCGCGTGCGGGGATTGCCAACGCCGCACGCGGAAATGACCAACGCCGCACGCGGGGATTGCCATCGCCGCACGCGGGGATTTTCAGCATCGCCTTGAGAAAATTTCTTATCATATTCGCCCTGTCGCTCAGAGCCCTTGGAATCGGGGCTCAGAGCACTTTCGACTACTTCTACCTGGAGGCTGAGAAATGCCGCCTGCAGGAAGACTATTCGTCCGCCATGGACCTCTATCGCCATTGCCTCGACATCAATCCAGAGGCGCCCGAGGCGCTCTACAACATCGGGCTGCTCCATCTCTACCTGCACTCCGACAGCCTCGGCACGGCCTACATAAGGCGGGCTTGCGAGCACGACGCCAACAATCCGTATTACCTTGAGACGCTCGCCGCACTCTACCTCAACAAGCGCGACGCTGAGGCTGCCATCCCCGTCTTGGAGAAAATGGCTACCCTCCAGTCCCGCCGCAGCGACATCCTCCTGCAACTGGTGCAGCTCTACAACACCGTGGGCGCAACCGACAAAGCCATCGGCGTGCTCAATCGCATAGAACTCCTCGAGGGTCCCAACCCGCAGGTGAGCATCGAGAAGTTCAGGCTCTACAAGGAGAAAGGACAGCTCGACTCGGCATTCGTGCAGCTTGAGACGCTATGCGACGACGCACCCCACGACATGAACCTGCGCGTCGTGGTCGGCAACCTCTACATGCAGGCGGGCGACACCGTCAAGGCCCTGCAGATATACGACGAAGTGCGCAGGCAAGAGCCGACGAACACCAGTCTGCAGCTCGCCACGATGGACTACTACCACGACAGCGGGCAGGACGTCCTCTACAACACGCTGCGCGACTCGCTCCTCTTCCACTCCGAGTCGCCGGCACAGCTGCGAGTGCTGATGCTCAGGTCCTACATCGCCGACGTGCAGCGCGACTCCACCTACGCCCCACGCCTCGAGGCCGCATTCGACACCCTCCTCGCACGCCCCCAGCAGGATGCCGAGGTGCTCATCATGAAGGCTGCCTATCAAGTCTATAGCAAGCAACCCCAGGAGGAGCTCATGAAGACGATGCGGCAGGTGCTCGAGGTGGACCCGGGCAACGAGACGGCACTGCGAGAACTCCTGCAGTACTATGCCGAGCAGAACGACGGGAAGGGCGTGGAGGACATCAGCCGACGCGGTCTCAACTACCATCCCGAGGAGATTGCCTACGCCTACTACCTCGGTATGGCGCTCGCCGAGCAGAAGAAGCTCACGGATGCCGCGGAGGTGCTCCAGCAGGGGCTGCGCGTCAGGACTGAGTTCGTCTCCGAACGCCTCGTGTCGAACGTCTTCGGCGTGCTGGGCGACATCTACTATCAGCAACAGAAGGAGCAGGAAGCCTTCGCTGCCTACGACTCCGCGCTGGTCTATATGGAGGACAACATCATGTGCCTCAACAACTATGCCTACTATCTCAGTCTGAAGGGCGAGCAGTTGGACAAGGCCGAGGAGATGAGCTACAAGACCATACGCCAAGAGCCGGAGAACATCACCTACCTCGACACGTATGCCTGGATCCTCTTCATGAAAGGCGACTACGCCCATGCACGAACCTATATGGACAAGGTGGTGAACCCCGAGAAGACCGACGAGGAACTGCTTTCCGACGAGCGGCTCATGGGAAACCTCATCGAGCACTCGGGCGACATCTATGCCCATGTCGGCGAACCCGAAACGGCGCTCCGACTGTGGAAGCTCGCCTGGCAGAAAGGCGACGACACCTGCACCCCACAACTCCGCAAGAAGATAAAACGAAAGAAGTACATCAAGACCCCCTAACCCCCCTTAGGGGAAACAAGTTAGACAACAATTAACGAATTGTTTCAAAATGCTAAAACGTTCAATGTCCAAGTTCAAAATCCTCCTTTCTCCCTCTAAAGGGAGTAGGGGAGTCCTGTTATTGCTCTGCGTCCTGCTTGCCGCATGCGCCAGCAAGAAACATGCCGTTTCCACTTCCACCACAGTCCCTGACCAGACGACTGCCACCACATCAACTGCCACCGATGGCAAACAATCCAAGGACAGCAAGCTCCAGGATGAGATGTGCGTCACGGCGAGGCTTCGTCTCGACCTCTCCACGGGAGGAAACAACGCGTCGGTCGGAGGCACCTTGCGCATGAAGCGGAACGACGTCATACAGCTCTCCATCGTCACCTTCGGCGTGCTCGAGGTGGCGCGCATCGAGATGACGCCCGACTACTTCATGCTCATCGACAAGGTGGGCAAGCAGTATGTCAAGTCGCCCTACAATGAGGTGTCGTTCCTGAGGGACGGCAATGTCGATTTCTATTACCTGCAAGCCTATTTCTGGGACGAGCAGACGTCGAACTATTCGGGCTGGGTGCGCAAGGACTTCGTGAGCGTCGGCGGCAAGAGCCTGCCCACGAAGCATTCCATCACGATTCCCACGAGCAAGAAGACCATAAAGGCCGACCTCACACTCTCTAATCTCACCACCGATTCCGAATGGGAGAAGCGCACGCAAGTCTCGTCGCGTTACAAAGAAGTGTCTGTGGATGAACTTATTTCACGCATCATGAGTTTGTCTCTATAAGCTCCGGCCGATATGATGAAGCAGTCCGTATTTCTCTTCCTCCTTTTCATCCTGGTTCTTCCTCTTGCTGCGCAGAACAGCAAGAGGGTGAAGGACTTGAAGCAGCAGCAGTCGAAGCTGAAGACCGAGCTACAGAAGTCGAAGACACAGCTCGACCAGACTCGGAAACAGGTGAAGACGGGACAGCAGAACGTGGACTTCCTCGGACTGCAGATGAACAACCGCCTTTCCCGCATTCACCAGCTCGAGCGGGAACTCGACGACCTCGAGTCCGACATCCTGCGCCTGCAGAAGAACATCACGGAGCTCGACAGCGAGGTGCGTATGCGCCGCCAGCGCCTCAAGGCCGCCGTGCGCAATGCCAGAGCCTTGCGCGAGAACCGCAACCCCGTCGTGTTCGTCCTTTCCGCGAAGACCTTTAGCCAGATGTACAGACGGGCTCGGTATGCTCGCGAGTATGTGGCCTATCAGCAGAACCTCGGCGAGCAGATTCTCCAGAAACAGGCTGAGCTGCTCGATGCCCAGAACCTCTTGCTTACCGCCAAGAGCCAAAAGAACGGTGTCCTGCACGAGGTGATGCTGCAGCGCAAAGACCTTAACGCCCAGCAGGTTCAGGAGCGGAAGAAGGTGGCAGGCCTGAAGAAACAGGAGAGCGGACTGCAGGGCAAGGTGGCAGAGCAGCAGAAGCAGCTGGCAGCGCTCGACAAGAAGATAGAGCAGGTCATAGCCTACGAGATAGAGCAGGCCCGCAAGAAAGCGGAGGAAGAGGCTCGGAAGAAGGCTGAGGCGGAAGCTGCCCGCAGGAAGAAGGAGGCGGAGAAGAAGGGCAAGCAGACGTCCACACCGTCAGCGCCGAAGCAGACTACGCCATCCGCCCCAAAGAAGACGGGCACCTGGCTTACGGCGGAGGACCGCCAGCTCAACGGTACCTTCGAGCAGAACAAAGGGCGGCTGCCTGTCCCCATCACGGGGCAGTACATGTTGGGCAGTCGGTTCGGCATCTATAATGTGCCCGGCATGAAGAATGTGCAGCTCGACAACAAGGGCACGAACTACATCGGGCGGCCTGGTGCCCGAGCCCGTGCCATCTTCGACGGAGTGGTGACCAGCGTCTTCCAGTTCGCTGGCACCCGAAACGTCCTGGTCCGCCACGGCAGCTACATCTCCGTCTATTGCAACCTCTCCAGCACAATCGTCCAAAAGGGGCAGAAGGTGAAGGCGAAGGACATACTCGGCACGGTGGCCGACGACGGCAGCGGCAACTGCACGCTCCACTTCCAGTTGCGCAAGGAAACAGCCAAGCTCAACCCCGAGGCTTGGATAGGAAAATAGGGCCTTTGGCGATGTATGAAAACGCCGCACGCGGGGATTGCCAACGCCGCACGCGGGGATGACCAACGCCGCACGCGGGGATTGCCATCGCCGCAGGCGGCGTTTGAAAGGGCCTCAAGGGGCGATTTTCACCGCACTGCTTTATAGTGTGCTTTGGCCTCTGCACGGGAGACGAGGTTGAAGTGCCACCACTCGGTCCGGAGCGGCTTGAAGCCGGCTTCGCTCATCACCTCGCGTAGCAGTTCGCGGTTCTGCTTTGCCTTTTTCGATATGATGTGGCGGCTGACGAGTGCGGCCTCGTTGTCTATGTGGGCGTAGGAGCCCAGGAAATCCACCTTGGTGCCCATGTCGAGCGTGTCGCCCGTAGCGGCCTCGCAGAGCGTGATGTCCACCGCCAGCCCGTAGTTGTGCATGCCGCCGCCGTTGCGCGGATTGCTCACATAGTTCTGCTGTTTTGTGCCCGCCACCGTGTTCCACATCTTCTGCTGCACGCTCATGGGTCGGGTGGCATCATAGACTTTCAGGCTGAGCTCCGGGCGGCGTTTCCTGAGGGCTTGTTGGGCCTTTGCAAGAGCGGCAGCCGCCTTCGGGTGGAGATACGCCTCGCGAAGGTCGGTATAGAGCACTTTGCCGGTGAAGTTGTCTGCCCGGCTATACATCAGGCTCACGTGGATCGTGCTATCCACGGACAGGATGTCCACCAGTCCCTGCTCGGCCATCCGCTTCGCCGTCGCGCTCGGTTGGGCGAAGCAACCCGCCCAAACCAGCAACATCGCCAGCGAAGCAATCAGCTTCTTCCATTCTTCATTCTTCATTCTTCGTTCTTCTTTTTATAGAACCGCACGTAGTCTATCTGGTAGCGGTAGGGCAGCTCTTCGGGCTTCACTTGCCCCACCCAGTGACCTCCCAGCTGCATGTCGAGCAGGAGGAACATCGGGCGGTCGTAGGGGAACTGCTTGGGTCCGTGCTCCGGCTCTTTCCGATAGGTGAAGGTCAGCTTGTCGTTGATGAGGAAGCAGACGCTGTCCTCGTACAGCTCCACGCTATAGACGTTCCAGTCGCCTTTCCGGATGGGTGCTGTGGCATGCGATTCCTGAGTCTTCCGCTTTTCTTTCTCGTATTCGGTGTGTGCCGAGTGTATCGTCTGATGCGCAAAGTCGTCGTAGTTCAGCCTTTCCATGATGTCTATCTCGCCACCGTAAGGCCATTGGCCGTCGGGCAAGAGCCACGCTGCCGGCCAGGCGCCCGAGGCGTCGTCCATCTTCAGGCGGATGTCTATCCTGCCGCGCTGGAAGTACACCTTGTGCTCCGTAAAGACGCCGCCCGTCAGGACATGGGCCGTGTCGTCCGGCAGGAAGTCGTTCACACGACCGTAGAGCGTGAGTTTCCCGCCTTTCACCTTGTAGAGCCTGTCGTCGGAACTCATAAACTTGTTCCATTCGGGCGGATTCGGATAACGGGGGATGCGTGTCCAGGCGTCGGAGAGCGACTTGCCGTCGAACTCGTCGTACCACACCAGCTGCCAGCCCTCTCGTTCACGTTCCAGCGCTTGTTTCAGCTCTTTCTTCGAGAATTCAATACACGCGCGACGTTTCTTAACCTTCGCCTGCACATTGTAGGCTGAGCCGAAGCAAACGGCCATGAGCAGCAGCACAACCAGAGTCTTGTTCATCTTCATGCGGTATTTAATTGTTCTTAATGACGACCACCTTAATGTAGTCCTTCAAATGATAAATGGAGTTGCCGGCGCGGTTCTGTGAGTCGGCCACGAGCAGGACGGTCTGCCTGCCGTCCGCCAGTCTCGGCCCCAGGCACATGCCCTCGTAGTTGGCGAAGTTCTTCTTGCCCAAAAGGCGTATTCCTGTATGGAACGCGTAGAGGGGTTTCTTTTGGAGGAAGGTGTTTGAATCCGCCTCGCGAAGAGGAAGGGAATTCTCGGCAATGGCTTGCCCTTTGCCTGGCTCGACGCTGAACAGGCGAATGTGGCATGCGGCACGATTGTAGTTTCTGGGAATGCTGAGCTCGCGTTCCATGACTATCAGAGTGCCGTCGTCGAAGGCCAACAGCTCAGGCACGCCAAAGGCATAGTGTATAGGGGAATGCCTTGCGACGGGTGCTTCAGTCATATAGGCATACTGCTGCAGAGGTTGCATGTCGGAGCCGAAAGACTGGATGCGCAACAGGGTAGGGCTGGGCGACGCATAGGTGGTCATTGTCGCCACATCCGACCTCAGTCCCTGCTCCGTAGTGGTCCAGAAGACGCCTTGTCCGGCATCGTATGTCAGCGCCTCAAAGCCGTAGTTTGGGAAGATGTTGGAAGTGCTGAAGCACGTCGGGACAGAGAGGCTCCTCCCTGTTGCCGCACCATTCGCAGAGAGCTCCAAAATCTTTTGGTCGTTCTCCGCTGAGACATAGAGCCCTCGGCCCGGCACATAGGCGATGCCTTCGCTGTCGCGGGCCTTGCCTGCAGTTGCCGGGTTATAGTGGTGCGCTATGAACTTCATCCGGTCGATATCGCCGGAAGCGCGGAAGGCGATGCTCACTTCCGTCCATCCGTCGGCCGTCTGCTTGTCGCTGACGAGCGCATACCGGTCGCCTCCGATGTGGGCGATGCCGCTGTAGTTTCCAGCCGGAATGCCCCACCGCTTCATGTTGTGCTGCTTGAAGCCCTGCACCTCCTGAGCACAGAGACCAAACGCCGTCAGCAGCATCACAAATGCCAGCAACCCCCTCATTGTCTCTCTATTATTCACCCCTCACTATCTCCCACTTCATCTTTTTATTTTTCACTTTTCACTTTTCACTTTTCACTTTGAAATCGGAGATTTATAGGTGCTTCCTTTTGCACGCTCCTTCTCTAAAAAGGCCTGCATCTCGAACACGACTTTGGGGTTCTTGAGGGCGACGTTCTCCTGTTCGAAGGCCTGACGCATATTGTAGAGCTGCGGTTCCCGTGCATAGCCGCTCTCCATATTCGGCCCTGCGATGACGGCTGGCCCCTGGCTTGGCGGGATGTATTTCCACTCCTTCGTGCGGACCGATAGAGCGTGGTTGGCGGCCTGCTCCAGGACATACGGGCGGTCTTCCCTGTTCTCGCCAAGGAGTGTGCCCAGCCTGTTCTGGCTGTCTATTGCGCCGCCTTTGGGGATGCGAGCTCCCACGAGGGCAGAGAGCGAGGCCAGCCAGTCGATCTGCGAAATCAGGGCGTCCGACTCTCCGCCTGCCTCTATCCTCTTCGGCCACGAGACGATGGCCGGAACAATCGTGCCGCCTTCGAAAGTGCTGTATTTGCCTGCGCGATACGGACCGGCAGGCTTGTGGTCGCCAAGCAGTTCGACTGCCCTGTCCTGATAGCCGTCGTCGACCACCGGACCGTTGTCGCTGCTCAGGACGATGAGCGTGTTCTGTCTGAGCCCCAGGCGCTCCAGCTCGCCGACCACCTGCCCCACAGTCCAGTCGAACTGCGCGATGGCGTCGCCACGGAAGCCCATCGGGTTCTTTCCACGGAAGCGTTCGTGGGGGAAGCGAGGCACATGCACATCGTTCGTGGCGAGGTACATGAAGAAGGGCTCCTGCTGGTGCTTGCGGATGAAGCCGAGCGCGTGGGCAGCGATGCTGTCGGCGATGTTCTCGTCCTTCCAGAGCGCCTTGCCGCCGCCCCTCATATAGCCGATGCGACCGATGCCGTTCACGATGCTCTGGTTGTGGCCGTGACTGGCTTTGAGGTTGAAGAGCAGCTCCGGATTCTCCTTTCCCGTCGGCTCGCCCGGGAAGTTCTCCTCGTAGCTGACCTCTATGGGGGCCGATTCGTCATAGTTCGCCACATGTCCTTGCTCGATGAAGACGCAAGGCGTTCGGTCGGCCGTCGCTGCCATGATGTAGTGGTAGTCGAACCCGATGTCGCCGAGGTGCATGGGCAGCTGCGCGTTCCAGTCCTGCTCCGCATCCTTGTCGCCCAGACCGAGGTGCCACTTGCCGATGGCTGCCGTCGCGTAGCCCGCGTTCTTGAACGCATCGGCCATCGTGAACTGCTCCGGACGGATTATCATGCCCGCATTGCCCCGGGCGATGTCCGTCCCCGCATGGCGGAAAGCATATTCGCCAGTCAGCAGACCATAGCGCGACGGCGTGCTCGTGGCAGCAATCGCGTGGACATTCGTCAGGCGTATGCCGCTCTCGGCCAACGCGTTGACGTTCGGCGTCTGCACCCTCGTGGCACCAAAGCACTCGAGGTCGCCGTAGCCCAGGTCATCGGCGAAGATAACAATCACATTCGGCTGCTCACGATTGTCGACAGCCGCATTTCCCTTCGCCGTCTTGGCAAGAGTGGGAACGACAGGCAGCAAGGCCGAAGCCAGCGTGCCGTAGCGGAGTAGGGATTCTTTCTTCATCATGCTGCAAAGATAAGACTTTTTCTTGAGATATGAAACAAAGTTGCTCAAAAACAATAGCAAAACACGATACAATAAAACACGACACGTCGTGTTCACCTTTGCGACGTGTCGTGTCTGTCCTTGCGACGTGTTGTCTTTGTCCTTGCGACGTGTCTGTTCCTGCGATGTGTTGTGTCAGTCATCCTTACTGCTTCATCCTGAAGACAACCAGCAGGTCGCCGCTGTTTGCCTCCCACGAGTCGTCCTTCAGCACCAGTTCTCCGTCAACGCGGAGCTCGTCGAAACTGAGCTGCAGGGTGCTCACCTGACTGAAGCACATACTGCCTTCCAGCTTCGCTTTGTCGAGTATCTGCCACACGTCACTCTTGAACTTCAGGATGATAGTATGTTCCTGTCCGCCGTAGGTCAGCGTAAGCGGCGTCATCATGTCCTCCATGCCCCAGATGGGCGACACTTCGTCCGTGTAGAGAGTCCAGCCATAGCGAGCCGTCAAGTCCATGTCCGGCACCTCGGCAAGCGCTTTCTGCAAGGCCTCGTCGCCCTCCACGATGTGGCTGAGCAAACGGATGGGAAACTTGTGGAACGCGATGCTTCTCAGCGTGTTGTCCGTCACGGTGATGCTCACGTCCTCCACCGTCTCCCGTACATTCTCTCTCGTCTTGCGTCCGTCCTCCGTCTCGTGCCAAGGCATCGAACTGTTCGCCCAAAGAATGACATAGGAGCCCTCGTACTGGCCGGCAATCGCCTTGCCGTAGGTGTCCATCTCCGTCTGCGTCAGATGCGTGCGGTGCGTCTCGTTGTTCCGGCAAGCCGTCAATGTCAACGTCAGCCCCAAAGCCAGCACCGTCATGTGCCGCATCGCAATTCCCAAAGTCAAAGTGAAGAATCTCATGTTCATGGTTCGTAGTTTTAGTTAAGTTCATTTTCCTTTAAATAACGTCCCCATCCTTGCTATTATTGCCTCGCTAACAAAATTTAACGCGCACCCTCTTCCCCGCCACGCCGTCCCGTATGGAGCGATGCCATAGCTCCCCTCCCCTCCCTTCCTCTCTCTCGCGCATATATAATATATAATGTATGGACGGCAAAAATGCATCTTTTTTTGAAAAAAGTCGCGGAATGTTTTGCCAGTTTCAGGAAAAGGCGTACCTTTGCACCCGCAAATGAGAGCTGACCGCCTCTCTGGAGGTGGCCAATCTTCAATGCGCTCCATCGGGAGCACGCTCTTTGAAAGATTTACATAGACAGAGATTGTAGTACAAGAAACAAGTACAAGCCGATTGTCTGTGGCAACACAGATAATCGAATGCGAACCGTCAATATCCTGCAAAGGATAGAGAAAGCAGTCCGGGACAAGCGTCTTTACAATCAGACAATGTCATTTACCATTTAACCATTTACCATTTACCATTTATTGGTGCGGCAGATGGAAGGTAAATGCAAAGATATTTGACGATGAAGAGTTTGATCCTGGCTCAGGATGAACGCTAGCTACAGGCTTAACACATGCAAGTCGAGGGGCAGCATGAGGGTAGCAATACCTTTGATGGCGACCGGCGCACGGGTGCGTAACACGTATCCAATCTACCCATGGCTCGGGAATAGCCTTTCGAAAGAAAGATTAATGCCCGATGGTCTGTGATTGAGACATCTCGAACACAGTAAAGATTTATCGGCGATGGATGAGGATGCGTCTGATTAGGTAGTAGGCGGGGTAACGGCCCACCTAGCCGACGATCAGTAGGGGTTCTGAGAGGAAGGTCCCCCACATTGGAACTGAGACACGGTCCAAACTCCTACGGGAGGCAGCAGT
>JAEEGK010004907.1_pt1 | contig 32491 bp, 31 predicted proteins | sample 8958771 | NCBI WGS metagenome assembly JAEEGK01 (sample SAMN16246547, study PRJNA631951) | gut metagenome | biome: gut microbiome; feature: rumen; material: SC-attached | host: Bos | place: Iran: Karaj | collected 2018-10 | reverse complement strand
TCGTCCAGGCCCTGCAGGAGGACTTCATCCCGGAGTTCTACTTCTTCGACGACCCCGCCGCCGGGCATCGGTACATCGCCGGGGCGCTGCGCGAGCGTGGAACGACCGTCTATTTCGAACCGGCCCGAGTCAAGACGACTGCGGACCTGGCGTGCGTGCGGCTTAGCGACATCGTCAAGTTCTCGAACGAGAACATCCCGGACGCTTCCTTCGCGGACGGTTTCCAGGACAAACTGTTCGTGCAGACGCTGGGCAAGGAAGGCCTGCGCTACAAGTTCCTGGACGGAGGATGGAAGACGCTTCCGCCGGTGGTCAATGCCCATGTCGTGGACACCGAAGGCGCCGGCGACGCGACCACCTCGGCGATCATCTTCGGCATCGCCCGATCCGGCAAGCGGTTCCGGGACCTGGACGAGACGGAACTCGTCCGGATCCTGACCGATGCGCAGCAGTTCGCTTCCTGGAGCGTCTCCGGGATGGGCACCAAGGCCGCCAAGGATTAACAACAATGTGAAAATCAAACACATAGGACTATGACCATCGCTTATCACGGATCGGCCAACCTGTTCGACCGTTTCGACCCGTCGCACCTCCTGGAGGGAGACGGCAAGTTCAAGTTCGGGGTGGGGGCCTACCTGACCTCCCGCTACGAGACGGCCGCCCTGTACGCCGGCAAGACCGGCAGCAGGGACAAGTATGTCTACACCGTGGAGATCCCAGACATGACGGATGACAACCACCTGGTCTCCAGGCTGCCCGTCCATCCGGCCATCGTCAGGAGGGCCGAGGAGAGGCTGGGGATGTCCATTCCGGCGGAGGCCTGTGCGTCCGGCAAGTTCTTCCGCAAGTGGATCGGCAATACGCTCATCGGATTCGGGAAGACCGTGAAGCAGCGAACCGGTTCCGCCTCCCTGGAGGCAGAGAAGGCCGAAGCGGCCTTCCTGCCGACAATCGGCGTCGTCCTCCTGGTCTGGCCGACCGCCCAGACCAAGCCCGATGCCGGCAACAACTACGCCCTGCTGGACTACTCTGCCTTCAGGATCATGAAGGTGGACAGCGTGGAGCTGGACGGGGACGGCAAGCTGGTCGATGGGTCGCAGAGGACCGTCAAGGAATACTAGGGAGGCCATCATGCACATCAGAGAATTCATCGAGAAGAACTACCCGGAGTACTATTCCATCGAGCGCTATCCGAAGGACAGGACAGCAGCGTTCTGCTCCGTGGACCAGCCATGGGGCATCCTGTCCAACTTCGGGAGGACACCGCTTGTGGTCGACGGGGTGCGGTTCGACTGCTCGGAGAAGCTCTTCCAGGTCATGAAGTTCGCGGACCCTGTATCGCGAAAGGCCGTCTGGTCCGTCAACGGGCAGACCATCAAGATGAAGGCGAAGCACTTCGAGAAGGTGGGGACCGTCCGTCCGGACTGGGGGGAGATCATCGTGGACGCGATGAAATTCTGCCTCATGGAGAAGTACCGCCAGAGCGAGGCCTTCCGGGAGGAACTGGAGCGCACCCGCGGGCTGTACATTGTCGAGGATCAGACAACCTTCCGGAAGAAGAGCCCCGACACCTGGGGTGTCAAGCCCTCGCAGGACGGCTTGGAGTTCGTCGGCCCGAACCTCATGGGGCGCCTCCTCATGGAGCTCCGGGACAACGGGAAGCTCGATTACTCGCTCCCGGAGGACGTCCTCTCGTTCCACGACCTCGCAAGGCCGTAATCGCGGATTCGCCGCACCCCGGGGATTTCCTCGCGGGCGAGGTCCGGACGGTGCAGGCAGTACGGTACCAGGCCGACCACCCGGTCCACGCTTTCCAGCGTGACCGGAATCTCCAGGAAATACTCGTTCACCACCCGGACAGTCAGCACGTTCTCGTCCAGGCGGGTCTCAAACAGGAAGGGAATGCCCCGTTTCCGGAGTCCGTCTCCAATCTTGACCGCCAGCAGCGGATACTCGATCAGGACAAGGTTCCGGCTCCGGCGGTAGTAGTCGAAGCGCTTCCGCACCTCTATTTCAAGCTCGGCGAACGCCTCCCGCAGTTCCGTCTCCCACCGGGAGAGCGTCTCCGGGCGGATGTCCGGCTTGTTACGGCCGCGCATGAACCGGTACTCGGTCTCCTCCGTCAGGTCACGGAGAAGCCGGCCGATATCCCCTCCCTCCGTACAGGCGGCATACCGGATTCCGAACCCGGCTTCGGACAGAAGCCTGTCGACAATCCGCTGCAGTTGTTTCGTCATAGGGTCCAGTCTTTCCGGATGGTCAGAGGGCCGCTGCGCTTCAACTCCGCCATGAACGGCACCCACATCGGCTGCCGCTTGTCAATCTTTCCGGGATTCTTCGGGGACACCCAGTTCGTGCCAGTGACCGCGCAGAGGTCGAAGAAGAAAGCCGAGGATCGGATGAGAAGGTCCAGGCTGGCATCGGGTGCGTCCGTTTCCGTCTCGATGAGGACGAGCCTGGTCGATGCCGGGAGGAATTTCCGGGTTCGTGCGACGATATCCTTTTCCCGCGGGGAGACGAACATTACGACAGCCGAATCCTCCAGATGGGCCGAGGTGAAGATGAATCGTCCGTGGCAGTAATTCCGGAAATCAAGTACGCAGGCCGGGCAGAGGCCGCTTTCGACGAGCTTGCCTTCCAGGTTGGCCGCGGCTGGACGGCCCCAGGAGCCGTGCAGGAAAATGAAGCTGCGGACATCCTTGAAGTCCGCCGGATCGAGTGCCGTTCCGTCGTTCCGCTCCAGTCGATACGGTGCCGCCGGGGCCGTCCGGTACTTGGACAGGTCGATGTCGGGATCGAACGCTCGGCATAGGAGGGCAAAGTACATCACCGGGGTCTGGGTCGAGATGAAGTCATCGTGGACCCGCAGGCCAGGGATGTCGAAGGACAGGGTAGAACCGGCTTTGGCAAAGGCTTTCCGAACTTCGTTACGGTCGCCCGTGTACAGGGTGAAGCTGGCCGTCCGGGCCGGGTTCACGACCAGGCCCCGCTTGGCTGCGAAGACGATGTCGTTGTTGTGACCACCCTTGCTCACGAGCAGGAGCTTCGCTGTCTTCAGCGTATCGTCGCTGAAAGAGTTCAAGGTGTAGGGAGATACGGCCGTGGCAAGGCCGCCGTTGGCCCCGTACAGAAGGGCAGCGAAGTCCGCAACGGACTCGGCTCCGCCGGAGCCGGTGGCCACGAGCGGCTGCCCGGGATTCGTGGTGAGAAACTGTCGGAGGGCCGTGACATCGGCTTCCATCGCCTGATTCATCAGGGATCTGAGATTAAGAATGTTTTCCATCGTACCTATATATACGATCAGATCGGCCCGGTCTTTCTGCTTCCTGACATTTTTCACTTTTTTTCGACCTGTTGGAAAAAAAGCGGCCGAACAAGCGTAGACTTAACCGAACACATGATGCAAATGACACACGACAACATGCTTGGAAAGGACGGACTGACCGTTACAAGCGCAAACCACGTGGCAAACATTGCCAAGGAAATGTACGAGGCTGCGGATAGCAGACTGAAAGCGATGAAGCTTTGTTCACGGGACTTTATGCTGGCCGTGAACGGCAAGAACTACCGAGTGGAGAACGAGTCGGAGAAGGCCGACTTGGAGACACTGGGGGCCACCGTGCGGGAAATTGGCGAGCTGAAATCCCTGATTGCGTACCTGCGCGAAGGGATTAAGGCGAAGGAGGCCCTGAACGGGGACCAAGCTTTTGAGGAGCACATTGACGAACTGATTAAGGAGGGAAGGAAGGACCTTGTAAGGCCTACGGCGAAAGCTGCGCCGACCTTTGAAATGAAGTTTGACGAACTGACGGCCGAGCAGAAGGCGCGCTACTACGCGCTGGAGGCGAAATGTTCGACGATTGGCAAATACATACACCCCGACGGGGTGTTTGCCAAGGCGAGAAACGACTATTTTGAACACAAGCAGAACCCCATTGAAGTGGTGGGAAGCGGACAGGAGGCGGAAGTGTACAAGTATACGAGCCACTTTACCGAAGAAGAGGTGAACGAGGCGTTTTTTGCCCTGCAGAAGGAGCACCGCAGCATGCAGGCGGAGCTGAACAAGCTGAAAGCCGAGGTGGACGAGAAAGTGGCCGACGAGAAAAAGGCGATGAACGGTGAAATGGCGGCGGACTTGCAGCTTTGGACCGAAGCGCGCAAAGCGGAGAGACTGAAGTACGACGAAGCCGTGAAGGCGCTGAAAGTGGTAATACCCCAAAACTTGTTGGGGGTGTACGAAAAGGTGAAAGCAGTACTATAATACGATTGACCAGGGTCGGGGCCCCCTGTCTTGGGGGCCGAAGACCCGAATATGGACAGCCGGGAAGGGTTTGCCCGCTCCGTGTGGTCCGGAAGGACCACTCTTCAACATCGATGAAACCTGATTGCCAAACCCATTCCGGACGGCAAGACTCCTTTTCAAAAAATCCAAGCCGCGTCCACTTGTCGCTTGCCCGCACGAGAGGCGACTTGATGGAGCCGCTTGGTTGACATAGATCTTGCTCTCGGTATCGCGCCGCCCGGGTCCTCGATATGGTTTTCGGCCCTGTTCCTTTCGGGCTGTCCATAGGCCAATCTTTTTATAAACAATTAATTATGCCCATAACAACCATACGCATTTGCGAGGAGGAAGAAGCCAGGCAGATGCTGAACGACGGCACCATGGACCGGTTTCTCCGGCATTGGCGCAAGCAATACCCAGGAGATAACAAGCTGGCGATGTACTGGCTGATGAAGCACGCGACCGGATGCACCCTCCGGGAGGCGAAAGAGCTGGTGGACAACTGGTGGCGGGAAGTGCGCTTTGAAATTGGGGACCAGTTATGCATACAATATGTGGGCGACGAACCCCGTCTGTACCGAAAACAAGGAACCGAGTGGGCCCAGATGAGCGAAGGGTTCCCGTGCCTGGCTAACCTGTCGATTTGGTTTGACTGGGGCCTGGGGAAAAAGCGCCCCGGCCCGTTCCGGTTCAAGAACTACGGGGAGTTTTGAACCGACCGGGAAAAATGAAATAAAACGGATCCTCGGAAGTACTATATAGAGACTATGGCAAACGTAAACATCAACACGACGGAGCTGCGGGCGCTCCTGGACCTGACGCCCGCCGACCAGAACATCATGCTGGTGGGCAATCACGGAATCGGCAAGTCCGAGATCCTCACCGAGTACTTCTCCGGGAAAGGGATGACGGTCGTCCCCCTGTTCCTCGGCCAGATGTCCGATCCAGGCGACCTGATCGGCATTCCCAACCGTAACGATGCCACCGGCAAGACGGAGTTCATGCCGCCGTACTGGTTCCCGCTGGACGGCCGGCCCATCGTCCTGTTCCTGGACGAACTCAACCGCGCCCGGCCGGAAGTCCTGCAGACGATCATGGACCTGGCACTCAACCGCAAGCTGGCGGGCAGGAGCCTGCCGGAGGGCAGCCGTATCATCTCGGCGGTGAACGCCGGCGACCAGTACCAGCTCACCGACCTGGACCCGGCCCTCGTGTCCCGGTTCAATGTCGTCGGCTTCCGCCCCACCGTCCAGGAATGGCTTTTGTGGGCCGAGCAGGCCGGCGTGGACGGCCGCGTCCGCGACTTCATCCGGGAGAACCCGCTGTGGCTGGACAAGGACCCCGACGCCAAGGAAGGAGCCGACACCGGACTGGACAAGACGCCGGACCGACGCGGCTGGAAACGGGTGAGCGATATTCTCAAAGGCGTGACCGAAATGGCCCCGGTCGTGACCAAGGCCATTTCCGCCATCGTGGGACCGAAAGCCGCCAGCGCCCTGGTCTCGAGCATTTCCGCCCGAAAGATCCTGTCCGGTCGGGAGGTTCTCCAGAACCTGGAGAAACACCTCACCACCCTCCGGGGCTACGAGTTGCACCAGCTGTCGGTCGTGAACGACGGCATCTTCCGGCACCTGGAGGTGGAGAAACTCTCCGGTACAGCCAAGGAAAAGGCCCGCACGAACGTCGAAGCCTACTTCGACTTCCTTGCCAAGGAGAAAAAGGAGGCCGCGGCGCATTTCGCGAACCTGTACGTGCAGCACGGCACCTATCCAAACGCCATCTCCTTCCTGGCCCGCGAGTGCCCGGTGCTCACGATGACGATGGTCTGCTATGTCAAGAGCATCCGCTAGATGAGAAGCCGAATCACAAGGATACTGGAGCGCTGGTTCATTTCCGATCCGGCGCTCTTCCAGGTGCTGTGCACGCACAGTATCGAGGAGAACAAGGCCATGCCCTGTCCCGTCCGCTCCGGCGCACGGAAGGTGGAATACAACCCGGACTTCGTGAAGGAGATGAGCGACGAGGCGCTGGACCAGGCTCTCCGCACGGAGGCCATCCGGATCCTCCTCAAGCACCCCTACCAGCGGAAACCCGACGCCTGCTCCCAGCAGGCCATTTCCGTGGGCAGCAACCTCACAATCGGCGACAACTACCAGTTCGGGAGTATCCACACCGAGCGGCCCAAGGACTACGACCTCCCGGCCGGACGCGAGTACGAGTGGTATTCCCGCCGGATCCAGGAGCTGCTCCCGCAGGACGGGGGCGGAGACGGGGACGGCACGGGCGACGCGAGCGAAGGCCGGAGCCAAGGCGACGGCGACAACGACTGGCGCACCGACCGGCTCTCCGGCAATGCAGACAAGAACACGGCCCTGTCCGAGCTCTGGGACGAGGACGAGCTTACGGTCGCCATGATCGACGGGATCATCGAAAGCACGAAAGACTGGGGATCCCTCGCCGGGAACTTCGCCGAGCGGCTCAAAGCGTCCGCAAAGGCCAAGATCGACTGGCGGAACGTCCTGTCCGGCTTCCGGGCCAGCGTCCTCTCCACGCAGCGGAAACTCACGCGGATGCGTCCCAACCGCCGGACGGGGTTCGACAACATGGGCTCCATCCGCCGCTTTGACACGAAAGTCCTGGTTGCCGTGGACGTGAGCGGATCCATCTCCTCGGAGGACCTCTCCTACTTCTACGGGGTGATCAACAGCGCCTTCCGGTATGGGTTCACCGCCGTGGATGTCATCCAGTTCGACGCAGGCGTACGGGTCGTGCAATCCTTGAAAAAGGTCCTGCGGGACGTCATCATCCTGGGCCGCGGCGGCACTTCCTTCCAGGAGCCCATCGACTACGCCCATGAGAACGGCTACGACGGGCTCGTGATCCTCACCGACGGATACGCCCCGAAACCGGTCCTCCCCGACAACATGCGCTGCAAGCTGGTCTGGGTGTGCAACAACCGGCAGAGCTATGAATCCTCGCACGGCTGGATGGAGAAATCCGGCCGCGTATGCACCATGGAACTGAAATGAGTACCAAGGGCAGACTGTTCAAGGACCTGACTGAGGAAGAGCTTCTGGCGGTCGGGATGGAAGTGGTTCCGGAGTTTCGTGAAAGGTTCCGGAACACGGGGGTATTCGACCTGGACCGCTGCGTCCGGGCGGCGCTGGGACGCATTGAGCGGCTGTACAAATCCAAGCACGGGCTCTTCGTAAACGCACAGATCAGCCGGCACGAACGTGAAGAGCTGCAGCAGGTCGTGTTCCGCATCCAGCCTCTCCTGTATATGCGGATCGCCGATATCCGGCAGCGTCTCCTCCAGGCTCGAAAGGTATCCGACATCAATGCCTCCACGGCCAAGGTCATCATCGCGGAACGTTTCCGGGAAGCGGGGCTCGAGGCCAAGGTGACCGGACAGCTGTACCGCGCCCGCGTGGAAGTATCTATCTCATCCTCCTACCGGGTCCGGTTCTATGTGAACTACAAGAAGATGCTGAAGGAAGGTCTGCTGGACGACGCCGTCACTGCGGTCCTGGACCTGGCGAAGGCCTTGGACCGTCTGGGTTACGGCGCCGCCGTCGATCGCAGTTGACTACAGATAATCCTTCGTCACCGACCCCTTACAGTTCCGGACGCCAGTGGGCGGGCCCGCATAGAGAATCCGTCCGCCGTCCTCGCCGGCGCCGGGACCGAGTTCGATGAGCCAGTCGGCGCTGCGGATGACGTCCAGGTTGTGCTCGATGAGCCAGACCGTATTGCCGCGGTCCACCAGGGCGTCGAACAGGCGGATGATATGACGGATGTCTTGCGTATGGAGCCCGTCCGTGGGTTCGTCGATAATGAAGATTTTCCCCTCCACACCCAGGTAGGAAGCCAGTTTCAGCCGCTGGAGCTCGCCGCCGGAAAGGGTGGAGAGAGCCTGGTTCAAATGGAGATACTTCAGGCCCACGTCCACGAGAGGTTTCAGTTTCTGCTCGATGACCGTCCCGCGGAAGAAGGCCGACGCCAGCCGGACGGAAAGGTCCATCACTTCGGCGATGTTCAAGGTTTCCCCGGTTGCACCGGTGATGGTGTATGTCAGGGCCTCCGGCGCATAGCGCAGACCGCCGCAAGCCTCACAGGTGGTTTCGATGGCATCCATGAAAGCCATTTCCGATACGATGACGCCCTTGCCGCCGCAAACGGGGCAGGCCCCCTTCCCGTTGAAGGTGAAATACTCCTCCTTCATCTTGTTCGCCTTGGCGAAGGCCTTGCGGATGTCTCCGGCCACTTCCATGTAGGTCGCCGGCGTGGACCGCAGGCTCACGCCGATGTTCTCCTGGCTGATATACACCACCTCGTCCGGGTTCGGATAAGCCCTGCGGAAACACTCCATCAGCGAACTCTTTCCCGAGCCCGCAACGCCGGCCACGACGCCGAAGACACCCAGGGGGAGGTCGATGGAAACGCCCTTCAAATTATGCAGGGAGGCATTTTCCAAGCGGAAAGATCCCGTTCCGGAACGGGAAGATTCCTTGAATGGAGCCGGGGCGCCGAGCATGGATCCGGTCGCCGTGCCGGAACGGAGAAGTTCGTCGTACGAACCCTCGAACACGATCCGCCCGCCGTCGATGCCCGGACCGGGCCCCAGGTCCACGACATGGTCGGCAATCCGGATCATCTCGGGATGGTGCTCCACCAGCAGGACCGTGTTGCCGTGGTCCCGCAGACGCCGGACCGACCGCTTCATCCGTTCGATATCACGGTTGTGAAGGCCCACGCTGGGTTCGTCCAGGATATACAGCACATCGGCCAGGGATGAATTGATGTACTTGGCGATCTTGCAGCGCTGGGCCTCTCCGCCGGACAAGGTGCCGACAGGCCGGTCCAGGCTCAGGTACCCGAGGCCGATCTCCTCCAGGGCCGTGAGCCGCGCGCCGATCGTCGCCTTTAAATCGATCGCCAATGGGTCGGAGAGATCCCGGATCCATGCATTGAGCCGTGAAATCGACATGGCGCAGGCCTCGGCGATGTTCTTTCCCTCGATCTTGCAGGTGAGGACTTTCGGATTCAGCCGGGTACCGCCGCAGTCGGGGCAGGTGCCCATCGTGAGCATCGGATTCAATACCGCAGCGTGCAGGAGCCCTTCCTCCGAATTGATGATACTCCGGTACATCCGGGGGATGAGGCCTTCGTATTTCGCCGTCTTCGGCCAGTTGGACGGCGGGTTCTTCAGCTTGATCTGCGGGCTGTTCAGGAAGAGGTCCAGCTCCTCCGGGGAATAGTCCCTGATCTTCTTGTCCAGATCGAACAGGCCGCTGTGGGCATAGCGGATCCAGCGCCAGCCACCCTTGCCGAAGGCGATGTAGTGGATGGTGTCCTCGTCATTGAGACTCTTGTCGAAGTCCACCAGCTTGTGGATATCCAGCTCCCGGATCTCCCCGAGGCCGGAGCAGCGCGGACAGCTCCCCTGCGGATGGTTGAAGCTGAACGAGTCGGAATAGCCCACGAACGGCTTCCCCACGCGGGAAAACAGCAGGCGCATCAAAGCATAAATGTCGGTGTAGGTACCCACCGTGGACCGGGAGTTCTTGGCTGGCTTCTTCTGGTCGATGACCACCGCGATGGGCAGTCCCTCGATCTCATCCACATGCGGGCGCCCGTATTTGGGCAGGTACTGCTGCACGAAGGTCGGGAAGGTGTCATTGAGTTCCCGACGTGACTTTGCAGCGATGGTGTCCAGCACCAGCGAACTCTTTCCCGAGCCCGAAACGCCGGTAAAGACGGTAATCTTGTATTTGGGGATGTCCAGGGAAACGTCCTTGAGATTGTTCTCCCGGGCGCCCCGGATACGGATGGTGTCCGTGGTCATCCTAACGGCAGTTGCGGTACAGGAACTCGAAGGCCTGGCGCGTGACCCAGTCGCCGCCCAGGTTGTGCGTGAAGCCCGGCAGATAGTACTGCTCGAAGTCCTTGTTGTGCTTCACCAGTTCGGCGACCACCTGCAGCGAGGAGGCCGGATCCACGTTGTCGTCCATTTCACCGTTGATGATCAGGAGCTTGCCTTCGAGCCTCCAGGCGTTGTCCACATTGGAATTCTCGCCGTACCACGGGCCGATGGGATAACCCATCCACTGCTCGTTCCACCAGATCTTGTCCATCCGGTTGTCGTGGCAGCCGCACATCGCGACGCCTACCTTGTAGAACTCGGGATGGAACAGCAGGGCGGAAAGCGTATTCTGGCCGCCGGCGGAATAGCCGTAGATACCCACCTTGCTCAGGTCCATGTACTTGTACTTCTTCGCCGCAGCCTGCATCCAAAGGATACGGTCCGGGAAACCTGCGTCCTTGAGGTTGCGCCAGGCCACGTCCTGGAAGGACTTGGACCGGTTGTCCGTGCCCATGCCGTCGATGGTGACGACGATGAAGCCCAGCGACAGCAGCCGGTAGTATCGGGCCGGAACGGACATGAAGTCCTTCTCCACATGGGAATCGTGCGGACCGGCGTAGATGTACTCGACAACCGGATACTTCTTCTTGGGATTGAAGTTGAACGGGCGGAAGATGGTGCCCCAGATGTCGGTGACGCCGTCGCGACCCTTGGCCGAGAACACTTCCGGCATCGTGAAGCCTTCCTTGACGATGGCGGAGATGTCTTCTTTCTGAATGGGCAGCAGGACATGGCCGTCCTGTCCGCAGCGCAGGGCCGTGGTCGTGGGCAGGTCAGGACGGGACCAGTTGTCCACGAAACGGCTGAAGTCGGGATTGAACGTGACCTGATGGTTGGCATTCTCCGGGGTGAGGTCCTTGATCTGCAGCGTCTTGAGGTCCAGCTTTACCACGTGCTTGTTGTACGGGTCCTCCCCTTCCGCGGCATGCAGGCCGTTCACGTTCATCAGAACGTAGTCATCCGTCACGTGATGGATTTCACGGACGTTCCATTCACCCTTGGTGAGCTGCTTCATCTGCAGGGTTTCCGTGTCGATGCTGTACAGGTGACGCCAGTCGTCCCGCTCGGAAATCCAGAGCATGTGCTTGCCGTCCGGCATCATGTAGCGCCAGAGGTCGTAGTAGTAAATGAAAGTGTTGCTCTTTTCGTCGGCCAGGACACGGACCTTACCGTCCTTGGCATCCACGGCGCAGAGCTGGTAGCGCTGGTGGCCGCGCTGGTTGTATTCATAGGTGAACCACTTGGAGTCCGGGGACCATTGGCCCATCTCCAGGAAATACTGGTCCAGCTTCACGGGCTCGCTGAGCGGGATGGCCTTCCGGCCCTCCACGTCGAACAGGGCGGGAACGGACTGCGGCAGGGCGTCGCCCGGCTTCGCATAATCCAGCCAGCGGTACTTGGGCTGCACCTGGTCGTCGGGGCGGGATTCCCGGAGCAGGATCTGCCGCTCCTTCATCACTTCCTTGCGGAGGGCGGCAATCTTCTTTCCGTCCGGGGACCAGAGGATACGCACGTAGCGGTCGTTGTCGGTGCCGTCGAAACTGAGCTGCCAGGGATCGGAACCATCGATCTTGGACACCCAGACATTGTTGTCGCGGACAAAGGCCACCTGCGTGCTGTCCGGAGAAGGATGCTTCACTTCGCGGCGGACGAAGAACTGGCTCTCGTCAGACGGATCGTAGTAACCGCGGCCGCGACCCTTGCGGGCCTCCTCGAAATCTTCCTTGGTAATGGATTCCTTGACGGTCCCGGACACCCGGTACCAGGCGTCTCCACCGGGTTCATGGGTCTGATAGACAAAGGTTTCAGCATCGGTCCAGACGGGACGGATGGCGCCGTTGTACATCCGGGCACCGAATTTGACGGCTTCGTCCGTCTTGGCATAAGCTTCCTCGAAACTCTGCGCCGCGGCGGGGAAGGCCAGCAGCAGGGAAAGAACGATTCCCGACAAAACAGGGTATTTCATATCCTCACGGTTATTAATTTCCCGTGAAGATAGTCATTTTATGCGGAATGCGGAAATCTGCGGGGGCGGTTATTTCATCCCGCGCTGCTTCTTGATGGTCTCGTAGGCGTCGTGGATCTGCTGGAAACGTTCGGCAGCGGCCTTCTGTACCTCCGGACCCAGGGTGGACACCCGGTCCGGATGGTTCTTCATCGCCATCCGCCGGTAGGCGGCCCGGACCTCGTCATCGGTAGCGGACGGAGAAATCTCCAAAACCGTATAGGCCGACTGCTCCTCCTTGTAGTACATCGAGATGATGGACGCGGCATCCGTGCTGGTGAGGCGGATCACGGAAGCGATGGCCTCCAGCACGCTTTTCTCGGACTTGTCGAAGCTCCCGTCGGACGTAGCGATCTGGACCAGGTACTGGAACAGCTGCATCCGCTGGGAATAGTTCATGTTCGATGCGATCTGGTCGCCCACCGAGTAGATGTTCACCTGCTGGCTGTCCAGCTGCTGCAGGATCTGCATCGCCTGCTGGGCGGCCTGCTCGCCGAAATTGCTCCGGAAGAATTCCCGGACAAAGTTCAGTTCCGAAGCCTGCGTTTTCCCGTCGGCCTTGATAACGGCCGATGAGAGGACCAGAAGGCTGACGAAGAAGCTGTTGCGCTGCTCGTCGGCCGTATAGCGGCGGCTAGACGTCGTGCGCTGGTAACCGCCGGACGGACCGGTCTGATAACCACCGGGCTGCCGGTAACTGCCTTGCTGGCCGGTGCTATCCCCTCCGGGCAGCTGGTGCGAACCGTCGATATACGTATCAACGGCCTTCCCGAGGAGATAGCCGATGAGTGCGCCGATTGGTCCCCCGGCCACCCACCCGAGAAATCCGCCGATCCATTTCGCTTTTCCCATAGTCTTTTATTTTAGAACGACCTTGTACAGCAAGACGCCAAGGATTCTCCCCATCAGTCCGGAAAGGTTCAGTCGATATTCACAAGGTTGTACTTGTCCGTTCCCAGTCCGATCTTGACGGCATAATCAATAATGTGGGTGCCGTGCTGGCGGTTGATCCGCTGCTGGAGCGGCTTCGCATCATCACCGACCGCATCGACATGGCCGAAAACCAGGTCCAGGCAGGCCTTGTCCAGGGCAACGGGATCCGTAGAAGCGAGGATGCCGATATCCTTGACCCGCGGTGCCGCCGGATTGCCGTCACAGTCGCAGTCCACCGACATGTTGTTCATCACATCGATATAGACAATGTCCTTCCCCTCCTGCTTGAAGTAGTTGTGGACCGCCTGCGCGGCGGCGGCCATGGACTCCAGAAAATCATCCTGTTCCGCGGTTTTCCAGGAACTGGAAGTCGCCCCCGCAGAGTGGATATAGAACTTGCCGTGCGTGGAAGCGAAACCGATGGACTGGTTCTTGAGCACTCCGCCGAAGCCGCCCATCGCGTGTCCCTTGAAGTGCGCCAGGTTGATGACAAAGTCATAATTGGCGATATGGGTGCCCACGATGTCATACTGGATATGCTTCTTGTCCGCAACGGGGATCTGCAGGTCGCCTTCCTCGTCCATGATATCCACTTTGGCAATCTTGTCGAACCCGCGCTGAGCGATGGCCTTCCGGTGGTCGGCCGTGGACATCCGATTGCCGCCGTAGGCCGTGTTGCACTCAATGAGCGTTCCCCCGACCTTGTCCACCAGGTCCTTGATGAAGGCAGGGCGCAAATGGTTGCTCTTTGACGACTCGCCCGTAGAGATCTTCACCCCGACGCGGCCGAACGCATCGACCCCCAGGGCTTCATAAATCTTCACCAGACCTTCGGGGCTGATATCACTGGTGAAATACACCGTGGGAGCTCCGGGGACGGTCGTCGAGGTGGACGGAATATTCTGAGGGTTCGTACCCTCCTGGGCATTCTGGGCGGTCTTTTTCTGCCCGCCGCAGGCGACCATTGCCCCCAGCACGGTCAGCATGACAAGGAAACGTTTCATCGCAATCATTCTGTTTTATCAGCGAAATTTACACAGAATCCCGTTCACGACCAAATCAAAATGGGGTGTTGCCGCTTCGGGAATCGACAAATCTCTTGATATCCTGTTTTTTTTATTTACTTTTGTGGAACCGAAATAACACGCAACTGTCCATTTTATATCATTCATACCATGAAAAAGTATCTTTTACTCTCGATTCTCGCCTGCCTCTCCCTGAGCATCTTCGCGCAGAACACCCCGGAAAACTCCTGGAAGGACCTCTCTTTCCTGGACGGCCAGAGCCAGATCAATTTTACCGTTGATTTCTCCAGGGCCATCATCCTGGACATGGATGTCGAAGAATTCATCGCCCAGGAGCCGGATTGGGACGAGGGCCTCGCAGAGATGAGGGCCAAATTCATCCAGGCATTCAACGAAAAATCGCCCGTCAAGGCTGTAACCGGTGAAGATACGGATTATATGCTGGTCATCCTTCCCTTGAAAGTCACGGAAAAGGGCTCCCACATCCAGGGCTTCTTCAGGATTGCGGACAAGAGCGGCAAGGAAGTATTCACGCACCGTATCGACAACGAGGCCGGCATTTTCGGTTCCGCCCTCAACCTCATGGGTGATGCTTTCGAAGATCTCGGCGAGGAACTGGGAAAAGCCTTCAAGAAGAACGTAGATTAGTTTAATCTGAAATATAAAGAGTCAGCGGCAGAAGGGTTTCTGTCGCTGACTTTTTGCAAATACGCCAGGAATCTACAGCCGGGGCTTCTGGATTACCCTCACAACGATGGAAACCATGTAAATGATGGCACTGTAGATGACGGGAATCAAGGTGATTTTCACGCCGCCCAGGAGGACTCGGGGGGGAACCAGGTCGAAAATACCGGTAATCCCTTCTCCCCGTTCGGCAGCCATGCTTTGCAAGGCCGACAGCACTTGCTGAAGTCCCAGCACCGTCCCCAGGAATCCGAACACCAGGGCGAATACCCCGATTTCCTTCACCCAGCGGGGCGCTTTCCAGGCGGCGAAGAAAATGGCGACAAGAAGAATGGTAAGGACGGACATGAAAACAGGGCCGCCTTCCACGAACCAGGTTAACAATTGACGCATAAGGCAAATGGTTTTGGGATTGGACTTTCTGCGGCAAAAGTAAAGGAAAGACGGCCCGAGGACAAGCCGAAACCCCGCGGAGAAACGTTAAATCCCCAAATTCCCCTTTTGGATGGACAGGGAAACGGTATTTTGTTATATTTGCATCAGCGATGAAACGACTGTCGGTCATATCCTACTGGATCCTTTCCATCCTGCTGGTGTCCATCAGCGTCACCAGCCTGGGATACAGTTTTGCGGAAGCGCTGCTCATCGGCACGATGTTCCTTCCCGGCGCCCTGGCCGCCCGCTATTTTTTCCCGAAGGTCCGTTTCAAGAACAAATGGATAGGAATCAAGGATACCGTCTGTTTCGTCCTGGGAATCCTGATTGCGGAGATCATGCTGTTCTTCCTGGCCGATCGATACATCACGTCCCTTCGGAATTACCAGCCGATAACCACGATCCCCCTGATCCTGACGAACCCCATCTTCATCACCCTGATCCTCACCCTCCTTGCCGCGGGCGGATATTTCCTCGAACGATGGCTGGACAGGAAACACCCCACCCCGCCGGCACCCATCACGTTCACATCGGGACGGAAACCGGTCACCCTCCCCGTCGAGGAAATCCTGTACGTGGAATCCAACGATGACGCCACCGTCGTCTTCGCGACCGGAGGCCGATGCTACCGGAACATAACCCCCATCTCCCGATGGGAAGCCATCCTCAAACCCCGCTTCATCCGGATCCACCGCTCCTACCTCGTCAACAAAGCCGCAGTAACCGGCGTTGACGTGGACCTCCTCTACATCGGCGAAACCGAACTCCCCATCTCCCGGAAATACAGGGACGAGGTGCTGGGGCTCTTTTCGTAGCAGGATGAGATCTCTCTGATGGATGTCATAAAAAAAGGGGTGCCGGATAACCGGCAGCCCCCTTACAGAAGATCGGAGATATCCCTTTGCCCGACCTTTTTAAAGTACATTTTCGCAACATCTCCGTCCATGACGCTAAAGACCAGTTCCGTCTTCGTCAACTTCTCTATCTTCCAGCCTTCCGTAGCGCCCTCCGCACTGAAGAACAGGGTACTGCCTTCAATCCGATAGTCGCCTGTCTGGTACCCTTCATATTCTCCGTCAGAATCGATTTCTTCCATGAAGAACTTCCCGGTCTCGGTAAAGGTAAAATAAATGGTTTCATCATCTGCTCCCTGGGTCGCTGTCTTTCCATCATAATCAACCGCCTTGTAAGCTTGCCAGCTCCCGACAATCGAGGCCGAATAGATATCCGTTTTCACTTTGGAGCAGGATCCTGCCATGATGCCCATTCCCAGCAGAAGCAGGACGACGTAGAATAACTTTTTCATCGGTTTGTTTTTTTTTAAGCTATACAAATATAAGCACTGACGCCCATAAAACAAAACAAGATTCATGGGTTCCTCTCCCTTTACCCTCTTTGATCATCTCCGGCACGCTTTCTCCGTTTCAAGGCCCTTATCGTGGCCGACCCTACTTCCGTGATCCGGGGTTGGCCACGATTCAGTGCATAGAAGGCAGATTCCGTGGAAGAGAGATTTCAGAGAGGACTCCTACCTAAACGAAACAGGCTTCTGGAGTTGATCGCCCCAGAAGCCTACTATTATTCCGTTGTTTTCTAGTTTCGGACGCAGCGGACCGGAGCGGCGATGCGGTAGCTGACCTTGGTGCCGTTGCAGGTGTACTGGGCCTCGGAGGACTTGTTGGTCATCGGCATGAAACCGTAGAACTGGAGGTTCTTCACGCCGGAAGTCTCGTCGCCGGACGTGTTGTAGGTGACGCCGGCATAGGTGGATCCGCAGAACATGCCGGAAGTCAGGTGATCCGAATAGGCGGACATGAATCCCATGAATGTGCCGGTCGTCTTCGTGTTGTCCTGGATGGAAACGGAACCGACGGCGGCCATGTTGAATCCGTCAACGTTCAGCAGGGGAATGGAGCCGTTGGCTCCGTCATAGTACGGGGCTTCGGTGTTGGTCACGATCGGACTCACGGCTTTGCCCACCAAGCCGGTAATGTCGGCAATCGTGGGAACGTGCCAACCCATCGGGCAGATTCCCTGGGCGCCTTCCAGTTTCTCGGCGTCGGCCACGGAGGTCAAGTCGCCGACCTTCAGGCCCAGGGCGACTTCGGCCTGGTAGAGATAGCCGTTGGAGGCGACGACGGCAGCGTCGGTCGTGAACTCGGCGGCCGTATGGCCTGCATTGACTTGAATCGGGGCGAAGATGCCGGCGGTCACGGCCGAGAGGTCGGTCGCGGGCGTGTATCCCTCCGGCAGATAGGCCAGATTCTGCGCCATCCACCACTTTCCGTCCTTCATCTTGACGACGTTATACTTGACCCCGTCATAGGTGAAATAGCCTTCATCCAAGTTTTCCTTAAAACCATTGATTTCCCATTTGCCCGAATCCAGGGCAGGGAGTTTCACGGCATCACAAGCGTTCAACGTAGCTTCTTTTTTCAGTGTATAGGTGATATCGTCCGAAGTAGTAGTCGTTCCCCTATTATCGACAATTGTGATGGAATAGGTCTTTTCAACGCCTCGAGCATCAGACGTCAGCGAACCACTAAAAAGGATGCCGTTCTTGTAATAGAAGCCATCTATTGGTTTGCCAAGGACACTAATTGTCGCATCCCAATACGGATGACTTGGATAACTGCTTGTAGAACTCGCAAAGTAGGCACAGTGACTAGCTCGACAAAACGAGAAATACTCATTGGTAAGCACATAGTTCGCGACCTCCGATTCAGGAACTCCCTCAATGAAAAACTGAACGAAGCCCAAGGGGACCCTCATGTTTAAGGACGCAGACAGTACTCCATCCTCGACAGAATAACTGATTCTGTCGCAAGAAGAATAGTAAGAAGATGCAACCTTAGTCGTATTCGACTCAGGTCTGAATAAATCAAACTCAATCTGATTACGAGAAGAGTTATAAGAGAAAACCGGATTGCCGAAAGGAAGATAAAGAGCTGTCAGCGTCCCTTCCGTTTGCCCAAGGAGATAGTTCTCCAGAGCAGAATCGGAGAAAGCGCAGTCCCAACTTCCGTTGTCATAGGTCATGGTCATGTAATAGACCGCTGTATTTGCATCATCCGTAAAGAAATGATCAAAGACAACATAAACCTTATCACCAGACTCCCAATCAGTCTTTACGGCACGGGTATCAAAATCATTATCAACCGTGATATTAAAAGACAGGTGCCGAGGCGTTTCCGGCGTGGGGGCCTCGATGTTCTGTTCCTTGTTGCAGCCCGCCACCAGCAGGGCCAGGCAACCCATGAAGATAATGCTCTTTTTCATAACTACCACTCCTGTTCGTCTGGATTCATGCCATCGTATTTGCCGGGATTCACACCTTGTGTGTCCATCCCACTGAGGATGCTCTCCTCGAAACGAACGAGGATCAACTCCGTTTCCGGAGCAACATAGAAAAGCTTTTGATTCATATTGTAAGAAATTTGATTTCCACTACTAACTCCAAGTTGCAAAGTTACATTTCACACTCTTCATTTCCAAGACACACATAACGATTCTTGTTGATTGAATGCCTGAAACACTGTATCCGGGTTGTTTTTTATGCCTCGTTTACCTGTTTTCGGGTTGTGTTTTTATGCAGAATGCCTGTATTCGGACAAATAAATGAGGTGGAATATTTGTTTCGGGATAATTGAAATAGGTGGATTGAATGATGGAGGGTAATAGGGAAACGATCATCCTAGGGTTATTTTCAAAACTGCCAGTCAACGCCAACAAGGGTTCTCCATACTACGCTTTTTTTCGTTACGACTATTTTCGTAATGCAAATATAGATTGTTACCTGAAATCAAAACGGGAATATCCAAATAGACTGATTCTTGTAACGTCGAGAAAGAATTTACCACAACAGATTCAGTTCCAGCCACTTACTCCCAAGACGAAGGAAGGTTGGATGAGAAGTATCGGTTTGAAAGCTTTAAATCATTCGAACTCAATATGGTCCGGCACACTTTCGCCATTTCAGGACCCTTATCGTGGCCAACCCCGGATCACCGAAGTGGGGTCGGCCACGTTTCAGCACATAGAAGGCAGATTCCGTGACCCGTCTCTTCGTAGTCCGGAGGGGGTCCGGGGGTCTTCCTCCGGCAGCCCCTGGGGGCAGCGCGAAGCGCAGGGGTTGAACACAGGTATCTGCACGAAAAAAGGTCACCGACGCGAGTCGATGACCTATTTTCGTGGAGATAGTCGGATTAGAACCAATTCTGCAACCCTTTGCAGACACCCTTGTTTTAGTGCTTTCTATTGCGTATTTTTGTCGGCGGAGTTGCTCAGCTACGAGCAAAATTGGGATATTATTGGGATATTTTCACATTTCGAGAGGATTCCGAAGATGAAAATCAAGCGCAATTATTCGTACCGTCTTTTCGCATATGGAAAAGACAAAGACAAGTATCAGATCCGGCTGCGTGTCACTTTTAACGGCCAGCGGATTGACTATTCCACCGGATGCCAATTGTCCTCAACAGACGCCTGGGATCCTGACTCGGAATTGGTCAAGCCCGGATACGTCGGCCCCAAAAAGGAAACGGCCGGCACTATCAACAAAGATCTTGATAAGATAAAGGATCAGATCGATACTGTCTTCAAGTATTATGAGGTCATTGAGAAATACCCTACACCAGAAGAGGTGACCACGAAGTTCAAGGAAAGGTTGTCTGGTGCAATGCCCCAAAAACCAAAGGTCGAACCGAAGAGGCAGGAACCCAAACCTAAGGCTGCCGGATTCTTCGAAGTCTATGACCTTTTCATGAAGGAATGTGGCGAGAAGAACGCTTGGACTATCGCAACAACCAAGAAGATGGAGTCAATGCGCGTGGACCTGATGGCGTTCAAAAGGAACATGACCTTCGCTGATCTGACTGAATCCACCCTTACCAGATTCGTGGCCTATTTGCGAGATACCAAGGAACTCCGCTCTCCGCGCAAGAAGAAAGAAGAAAGAGCCGAGGACGACAAGGATGCCGTTGTCGGCCTGAAGAATTCGACCATTGACAAGAAACTCGGCTATCTGCGCTGGTTCCTCAAATGGGCGACCGACCATGGGTACAACACCAACTTGGCTTACAGGTCTTTCCATCCGACCTTGAAGAAAACACAGAAGCAGGTTATCTACCTCACGAAAGACGAGCTCTCTCAGATCAGGAATCTGGTATTGGATGAAAAGCACGCCCGTCTTGAACCCGTCCGTGACATTTTCCTCTTCCTCTGTTTCTCCGGACTACGCCATTCTGACGTGAACAATCTCCGAAAGGGAGATGTCAAGGCCGATTCTTTCGAAAGCGTGAACATCAAAACGGGTAAGCGGGTCGCGATAGAGCTTAACGATATTACATCCTCTATCCTGTCAAAGTACAAGGATATCCCGTTGAAAGACGGTAAAGCTCTCCCTAATTATACCAACCAGGCACTCAACCGCGACATTAAGGAATTATGTCAGTTGGCTGGAATCGACGAAGAAATCCATATTGTCTCCTATAAGGGGAACGAACGCCAAGAAGAACGCCACCCCAAATATGAACTGGTCGGGACCCATACCGGGCGTCGAACCTTCATCGTCAATGCCCTTTCCCTTGGTATCCCGCCGAACATCGTCATGAAGTGGACCGGTCACAACGACTATAAGGCAATGAGGCCGTACATAGATATCGTAGACTCTATCAAGGCGGAATCCATGACGAAGTTCAACGGATTAATATAGTTTTGTAAGTATCGTGAATTGCGATTTGCGCCACATTCTTCTTATTCCTCCTATTCGGGAGATAAAGAATTGCGGCTTACTATACCTCCTCGCACGTAAGCCGCTACTCTTTCATCCACATCTGGGCCATCATCCCAGGAATACACCGCTACCAACCACGCCTACTGGATTCACATCCACATGGCCGTACGATAAGCAACCTCTCGTTAAAGGTTACTCGGAACCGGAACGAGATCAAAATAGACATCGAATTCGTCAGTCCTGTTGTTACATGTTCTGCAAAGCGGAGTGACATACCAACGGTTGTCATAGCTATTCGCTTTCTGAACATGAGCTCCGACGAGATCCGTACCATTGCATCCAGAGGCTCCGCACACATTCACTTTCTTACCAGTTTGTTTTTCCCAGTAGTCAAGCCAAGAGGCGTAGCCATATGGAGGCAAGTAACGTCCCGATCCATTAACATTTTTTACTCTTGTCCACGACATAGTCATCAATGTTATATGAAGGTTAAACACCTATTCCCTGATAGTTCAGCCGTTACCCGGAAATATTTGGCAGCAACGGACGCCATAAGACCGCTAAAGAGAAGTCAACCTTCGTGCCAAACACAAAACCATGCCAAAATGGCAGTTTATTCGTCAAACAGCTCTTTTTACACCCAATTTTCATAATAAAATAGCAAAGATTTGCTATTTTATTATGAAAATCTATATATTGTCACTATCTTTGCATACGGTAAACGCGATAACTGACATGTCATGATACAGGAACTGAAATTCAAGAACTTTTTGTCATTCCGAGATGAAGCCATCTTTAGCTTTGAACCCACAAAGGATGAACCTATCAACCGTGTGGCCACTATGGCTGATGGCACTAAGCTTCTCCGGTTTGCCGTTGTGTTCGGAGCAAATGCTTCCGGCAAGTCAAACTTTTTGGAGGTATTAGATTTCCTGCGCCGGTTCTGGACACAGGTTCCCAGAAGGAACGACTTGTCCACTCGCGTGATCCCCTTCCTGTTGGATAAGAATACGCCCTCGGAGGACTCTGTCTTCGAGATGAAGTTCTATGTAGACGATGTCCGCTATTGGTATAAACTCAGCCTAAACAAAGAAAGGGTTTCCGGTGAGTCCTTGTACTTCTACGATTATCCATCCCCTCAACCTACTCGAATCTTCTGGCGCGAATATGCCGAGGGGCAGTCTATCGTCAAGTTCAATCCAGCTGCCGTGAAGCTTAAGGCTGCAGAGATCGACGCCATCAACCTCAACTGCTGGAAGAACATGTCTTTCTTTGCGTCCATGACGAAGGTGAACATCACTATCGAACGCGTCAATGATGTTATCCGCTGGATCAATGAGAAGCTCATGCCGGGCATCAATCGCAGTACGGAGCTCTCCGGCTATGCAAAGGAGAAGATGCTAAAGGATGAGGGGTTCCGGAATTACTTAACCTCTTTCATAAAGACAGCCGACTTGAGAATAGCTGAGGTTAGCGTAAAAGAAACCGCCCACGCATTGAATGAGCAGCAGCTCAAAATGGTTTCCGAGGCTACCTCTATTGATGAAGATCTAAAAGCAGAAATCCTATCCAGTGGCTCCATCAAGGACATTGATACTGGTTTCATGGTTCGGGTCAAGAACGCACGAGGAGAAGAAGAGTATATTCTTCCCGAGAGCAGGCAGTCCGACGGAACCACTCGTGTAATAGAGATTGAATCCGCCATTTACGCTACGATTAAAGAGCAGGCTTTCCTTCATGTTGATGAGATTGAGGCTTCGCTGCACCCTTCCCTTTTGGACTTTGTGCTCAACGAGTTTCTGAAAGTGAACGACAACAACCGCTCCCAGTTGCTTGTCACAACACACTATGACCCGCTGCTGGATAGCCTTGACGTGAATGATCTCTTTGGCAAAGACTCTGTCTGGTTCACGGAGAAGAAAGAGGATGGCAATACTGAACTTTATCCCTTGACTGATTTCAAGGGACTTGGCAAACTGTCTTCCATCCGCAAGTCTTACAAGAACGGTCAGTTTGGCGCCGTCCCTGAAATATACGTCTAAGGCTATGGCAAGAGTAAGGAAGGAGCGCGAGATTAAACGCTCACGAATCACGGTTATTGGAGAAGGACTGACCGAGCGTTGGTACTTTGAGCACTTGAGGACCATCAAGGGGTATCGTTACGACTGTAAACCGCGTTTTTTCGCACATCAGTCGTATGAGGAGTTGGAAAAACTCATTGACTGGGTGCTTCAGAACGGAGGTATTGCCGTATGTGTTTGTGACGCAGACGTAACCCGGACAAATGAGGAGCGAAGCAAGAAACTCCAGGACATGAAGATGCGCTACGCAAAGAACGACCGCGTGTTTATTTGCGACAGTATGCCATCCATTGAGTTCTGGTTCTTGATCCATTATATGAATACTCGGAAGTACTTCAAGGACTCAGATGCCGTCATAAAGGTCCTCCGAAAATTCCTCCCAGGATATGAAAAAACCGGCTCCTTCCTTGAGACAATCTCATGGGTTGCAGAGATGTGCTCTAATGATCGGTTGAAAGATGCATGTAAACGAGCCGCATTACTAGGACCCGGCAACGAATCATACTCTGAGATCTATCGGGCCATAAATCTTTTCTCCGAGACAATACCCAAAGAAAAGCAGGTTTAATTCCTCCGAGATTGAGAATTACTGGCCCCTATAATAGCCAGCCGTGCTTGAAGTCATCACGGCTGGTTTTTTTGTCTAGAAGTCTCCATCTTCGACACCCTTCCTTGGCACAATCGTATTTCCTCTCCCAGAAACGGGAGAGGTTTTTTCGTCCCTTTTTTCAATTCTGAGTATACAATTCGAGTATCATCTTGGTACTCTGAGGCCTTTTTTGTCGTTTTTTTCAAGAAAATTCGGCCTCGCGCTTTTCACTTAAAAGACTCCTTTATAAACTGCTCTTAGGAAACGGGGCGGGCAAACCGGAGGTTGGCACTTTCTGTTTCCAACGATTGAATTGGGCCGCCAAAAAGGAAGCTGGATTCAACTTCGTCGAAATGTAACAACAAACCATAAAACTTTTTTGCAATGGAAAAAATGACACACATTGACGGGCTCCTCGAAAAGCCCCTTTGGCAGATGACCGGAGAGGAATACTGCCAACTCACTCATTACGCCCTTTCCCTCTCTGCTGGGACCGGGAATGGAGTCAATCAACCCCAGTCGGGTCAGAAAGCCCTCGGCGTCCACTCCCTTGCCATCGAACTGGGCTGTTCGGACTCTACTGTTTACTCGCTGATGCGTACACCTCGAGAAGAGGATGGTTCCGCCGAAGGTGGTGGCATCCTCAAGAGTGCGATCATCTCCCGTATCGGCAGACGTATCGTCTTCGATGTTGATATCGCCCGTCAGCTCGCTACGGATTTTCAAGCTTCTAGGTATTAAAACTTGCTCAGATTTAGATCCGTGCAAGCCATGATTTGGAGATTGTATTTTAAGCGCGAGCGTTTGAAAGGAAGGGAGAGTTTTTTAACAGGAGCGAGTTTGTGTTTTGCTGGACGCAAAACCTTGATAGCTCGCAAGCTCGCATTGGAATAAAGGGAGGAGTAAAAAATGAGAACTACATCAGCAAAGGGAGGCCGCCCGCGCCTTCCGGAACACAGAAAGAGAACGCACGATGTCAGGGTCCGGCTCTCAGAGATGGAGTACGGAATCCTTCGGGTCAAAGCAGCGAAGGCTGGCAGGGAGGCTTCCGAATATGTACGGAAGGCTCTCCTGTCGGCCGATGTCGCCGGGGCTCGGAACCCAGGGAGAAAGTTTCCCTCGCGCCGACTTTCGGTCAGCGAATTTGCCAGGCTCGTAATTATTGATTCGCAAGTCACCGCCGCCGTCACTCCGGAGCAGATGAAACTTTTCAAAGATTATGGAGTCGAGGTACGGAACATCGGGATCAATTTGAATGGGCTGGCAAAGAAAGTCAACTCCGGCCAACACGTTGACTATGCAGAAGAAATCCGGAAAGCACTGGATGACCTTTCCCGAATCAAGGACGATTACATGAAAAAGCTCTTGAAAGATGATGGCGAAGATTAAGACCGGGGACGGTTTCGCCGGTACCCTCATTTACGCCTTGGATCTCAAACAACGCAACCATAAGGAAGTCCGGTTTCTTGCCACCGAAGGTGTGGACTTACGATTTACCCATGGAAAAGATGGGAAGCCTAATTATGACATCAAGGCTATGAGCCGGGACTTCCATCTACAGGCGAAATTGAATCCCAAAGTATCGAAACCGGTCAAGCACATTTTCCTTTCATGGCCTGAGGAAGATCTTTCCCGGTTGACCGATCAGGAGATGATGTCCGCTGCGCGGGAATACATGAAGCGGATGGGGTACGAGAATACCCAGTTCATCGCCGTTCGCCACCTGGAGAAGAACAACCCGCATCTTCATCTGGTCATCAACGCCGTCAACAATGACGGGCGGAAGATTTCCGACAGCAACGAACGGATCCGCAGTGGTAGGATATGCAAGGACATCACCTTCGAAAGGAACTACACCTTCGGGGTCCACAAGTCGGTCAGCAAGGCGGAAGACATCACGTCCGAAAAGGAGAGGGCCCGATACCAGATCTCTCAAGAGACCGTGAAAGCCCTCTGCTACGTGGATGACATCCGGGCTCTTCCTGCCCAGCTTCGGAAAACCGGAGTCCAATGTATTCTCAAAGAAGACGGGGAGGGCAAGGTCTGCGGAATCACCTTCTCCACTACGGTGGATGGGACGAAGTATATCCTGGCCGGTTCCAAGGTGGACCGGTCCCTGTCGGCCGGCAACATCCAATGGACTATCCGACGCAGGAACGAGCTGGACGAGACAGTCCGCCAGGCAGACCAGATGATGGAGTTCTATGACCGGATCCGGCCCTATTATACGATTCCATCTCATGTCCACAAGAAATGTCGGCAGCTTCGTGACAATCTGAAGGAAATGAGGAAAGAGGAGTATCGGCTGAAACAAAGGGAAAAGAAAGGCCTTTCCCTTGCGATAAAGAGCATTGTCATTTCCCTTATGTATGGCAACACGATTACAGCGCTGACCCTAGGACTGATGACTCTACTATACACGGCTTACCGTGAAGGAAAGATCGAAGCCACCCAGGAAGCGCAACGGAACGCCCGTCAGGAACTGGCGGCCATCAAGGAACAATACTATTACAAAAACCCCTTCTCCCAGCAGAAGGAGGAGGAACAGCAAATCCGTAGAGGAGGCGGATTCAGAAGATAACTATGGCTAAGAAAAGCATTGAAATCACACCCGATATGCCGGTGGATATCTACCTGATGGAAGTTGTTGGCCCGACGATGACCAAAATCCAAGATGATATCCACGAAGTGAAGGAAAAAATCAAATCCATGGAGGGGCATCCTACTTCCGGAATGTCTTCCTCTGAGAACGATGATCTGGCGGAGACTATTGCCAGCAAGGTTGTCAGCAAGATGCCGACACAACAGATAGCCCAGGCCGAACAGAAGAAGGAGGGTGACCCGGATAGCGCCAGTAATCTGCTGAATGCAGCGAAAGAGGGTGTCCGGAAGGAGATCACGCCGATGGTTCAGAGTTTCGGGAGCGTTAAGACAAGACTGGATACGGCCATTTCCAGCCTTGAGAATCTGTCGAAAAAGCTTGACGAGTATGCCAAAGTCGATCAAACCATAACGGTGTCTAGAATCCAACGGTACATACATCGCGTGCTGCCCGCCATCACTGCCCTTGCTGCTTTTCTAATCAGCTGGTGTGTGTATCATAACAGCTACCACTACTGGGGCGAGAGATTCTATAAACTCGCCAATGATCCGATGCAGACGGAACAAACGGTCCTTGATGTGCGATCTGAAGCCTTTGAGTTTGTCAAACTTGAATTTGAAGGAGGCCGGAAAGAACACACCAGATCGTTAATCAAGTTGGCAGAGTCGCGCTTGAAACTACACAAGAAAGCCGTGAAGAAGGCGGAGCGGAAGAGAAAGAGACAAGCGAGAAAAACAGACAACGCTAATCATGGACAATAATCTCGACCTCCTCACCGCTATTCGGGCCGATATCGCAGACCGTACCCACGGTGACGATATTGGAATGTTTACCGTAAAAACCGCCAATGAAACTGTTATGGATGCTGCTTTACGCCCCACTCCCAGGGATTTATTCATGACCCTCTGGTTCGAGGGGGAGGTTACTTGCCTCTTCGCGGATTCCAACGTCGGGAAGTCCATCTTCGCCGTACAGATAGCCGACCAGATCGCCACAACCGATCCGGTCCTGTATGTCGATTGTGAACTCTCCGAAAAACAATTCCAGTTGCGCTATACCGATAAGGAATCCGGGATTATGCACAAATTCCCCGAGACTCTCTATCACGCAGGAATCAACCCGCAGAGATTCGATGCCGGTTACCATGAGGATAGAATACTCTCTGATATTGCTAAAGCTGCCGAACAACGACACAGCAGGATCATCATCATCGACAATCTCAGCTACTTATGCAACGGGGCCGAGAAGGGTTCTGATGCCGGGAGTTTTATGGTGAAACTGACGAATCTGAAAAAAGAAAAAGGCTGGTCACTCCTCGTTATTGCCCATACTCCCAAGCGCGATCCCTCCCGGCCAATTACCGCAAACGACTTGGCCGGGAGCAAGCGCCTGTACAACTTCTTTGACAGCGCCTTCGCCATCGGAATGTCGGGCAGGGACACCAGGCTCAGGTATGTCAAGCAACTCAAGGCTCGGTCTTGCGAGATCCAGTACGGCGGAGATAACGTTCTCCTTTACGAGATCGTCAAGACCGATGGTTTTCTTCATTTCGCTTTTATTGGCAATGCCCATGAAAACGAACACCTGAGAGCTTTCTCTCTCGAGGATAGGGAGGAGCGAAAGCAGCAAGTGGCCGCATTGAAAGCCGCAGGAAGAACGATTCGCGAGGTTGCCGTCGAACTGGGCCTCAGCAAATCTATGGTCGGCCGAATGTTCAAGGAACTCGATACTGTCCCAACTTGTCCCACTGTCCCACGTGTCCCAGATGGGACAACAGGACAATAACTCCAAACTCACCATGGAAACTCCGGATACCATCCCTTACGAATACGTTACCCGTTCTCTCTCTTTTGACCCGAGAAAAAGTACTTTCACCATGTTCCTGGAAACCATCTTGGATCCATTGGTGGTGGAAGGACTCGTGGATCAATACCAACTTGGGGTGACCAAGTCTGGGGATGTGGTATTCTTCCAGATTGACAAAGAAGGTCGATGCCGCACCGGAAAGATCGTGAAATTTGATTCTGCTACCGGGAATCGAATCAAGGACGGCTCAAGTCCGTGTCCCATCACCTGGATCCATACCCTTATGAAAAGGAAAGGGTTGCTTCCAGAAGAATGGGAACTGAGCCAATGTCTTTTTGGAGAGCATCTGCTCGCGAAATATCCGGACCGGGCCGTTGCCCTTGTAGAATCAGAACATACCGCTATCATCTGCGCCGGCTTTCTCTCGGAATACATCTGGCTCGCTACCGGAGGAAAAACCATCCTTGGAGATAAATTGGATGTCCTATCTGGACGGAAGGTCGTCGCTTATCCAGACATTGATGCCTACGATTACTGGTGTGAAAGCCTTTCTGCCTACCCCAATATCAGTGTCAGCAATTGTCTCCAACAGTTGGCCGGAGATAATCCTTCATCCTGCTACATGGACCTGGCCGACTTGATACTGGATGGCCCTCAGCAAGGGCCAAAAAAGAATTTGACATTCCAGCAAATCAAGCGATACATCTCACCGGAATACCATTCCGAAGCCGAAGCTTTGATTAACGATTTGGGCCTTGAACTTCTAGGAGTTGATTATGTGCCAGAAGATAAAGAAACATCCTCCCACTCCGCCGAGTGACGGCTTCGACACCTATAATCAATGCATGTCCGATTTCTTCGAGCCTTGTACGACTACCCCTTCTGAATGCCGGCTTCCCTTATTGTCCGCTAAACTTGCCGGCAAACAAGATGGCATCGGTGCTGGATTCCGTAATCAGATACAGGAAAGGATGATCGGCGTGGAACATGGAGTACTGCGGTATGGAGGTGGCCATACTGCCGGTGGAAATGGCGGCGGCTTCGGTGCCTTCCTCATCGACCCGGATGACAGCGTCCTGTATGACCTGGCTAAGGAACAGGGCTTGCGCTGACATGGCTCTGAAGTCCGCCTTCAGTTCATCAAAGGCGGTGGGCATTCCCATTTCGCTGAGCAGCTGATTCAGGTCGATATGGAACTTGGTCTCGAATTTGGGCAGCCAGACATCGACTTCCCGTTTGGACCAACGGCCGGTGATTTCGCTCCACCCATGGGCGTCCAGAACCGAGACGGCGTCTTGGATAACCTTGCCTTTTTGAGGAAGGATGACCGTCATCTGGAAAGCCCCGTTCCCATAAGGAAGACGGACGGCGCTGAAGTACTCGTTTTCCTGATAGAGGAACGAGCCTGCGTTCTTCATCATCGGCACGGTCGATTCTTTCCCTTCCTCATCGAGGAACCTCTCCTGCGAGGTGGCCTCTGCGGGGAACGGTTCCTTCCACCGGCTTTTGAAATAGACGGCATTCATCAGGTAGGCCAGCACAGTGGCATCCACTTGGTCCAGCACATGGGTGATCATGCCGTTCGTGTGGTCGGAACACCATTGGTTTATCCTGTTCGTGGCCTCTCCGACGTCGCTGAAATCCAAGTCGGACACCGTGGCATCATAGTTTTGAACAACGCTGGTGCGATAACTGTCCAGGATAGAACAACGGTCGTTCACGAAGACTGCATCGGCGATGGACAAGGCCGTTTCCTTGTCTACGGCCGGCAGTTGCTCCAGCATCGATGAGGCGAAAGCGTTTATGGCCCGGACATCGCCCGCTTCATACCCGAGCACCCGGCAGATCTCATCAGCAGTCTCCCCCTGTGCGCCGTCGAGGATCATCCCCAGCAGGAACTGCATGCTGAGCGGCGAGATGACGAAACTCGTTTTCTGGACCTCGTTCATCCGACGGAGGAACTCGAAGGCAAAGGGTTTTCCCTGTCGGACAAAAGCTTCAGACCGGGTATCCAACTCAATCTTCTTGAGCGGGTTTTCCACCGGAGTCTCTTCCACCTCGATCGATTCTTCCGGATTGGGCTTCGGCTCGATTGTCTTCTCGCAGGAAATGCACGCCAGGATTGACAAGGCGGCGGCCATAATAAGTCCTATTCTTCTCATAAACTGTTGTGTTTTAATGTCCCAGATTGATTCTGATGCCCGCGGCGACGGAAAACATCACAGGATGCTCGCTCCGGTAGGTAACAGGCGCATAGTTTACAATGGCGGAGTTGTCCCCCGGGATCCTCCAGCTCAGTTCCGGCTCCAGATAGATTCCGAGGCGCTTGGTCGCATTCATCTGGATTCCCCCTGCCCCGACCAGGGAAAGGCTTGTCCTGTCCTTTTCCAGGCTTTTCCCAGCAAGCGTCGCATCCAAGCAGAAATCGCCTTGTACACCACCTCCCACATAAACGTCAAACAAGGAGTGAGAGGCAACGACCCAATCTAGCCTGACCGGAATCCCGAGATAATGGACTTGCTGTCGTTTTTCCCCGGTCTGGCTCATCGTGAACTTTGAGTTGTAGAGGGAATACTGCAGTCCGGTCGACAAATAGAGTCTTTCGGAAAGGGGAAGCCTGGCGGAAAGGCCGACCTGGATTGGAAAATAATGAGAGGACTGATCCAGAAGGTCTTTGATAGGCTCTTCTGAGGAGACAGGGTCCCCTGGCGGAATGTTTGTCTGTCCCTCACCCTGATTCTCTGTGCTGGATGATGTGGCAGATCCGCCTTGCTGTGTACCGCCTGGATTGGACGGATTGCTGATGACCCTTCCATGGCCGATATAGGAGGGAATTGTGTTGTTCTTGGCAGATGCGAGGTTCGTCGCCAAGGCTGCGAGGATGCCGGTGCCCAGGATTCCTCCTGCTGCCGGTGCCACTTTCAGGTTCACTCTCCGGGTTTTCTCCGCCATCGGGATGAAAGGGGATGTTATCTCGGGGACTATGTTTCCTGTCGATGGTTTCGTGGAGGGTTGAGGGCGATCGGGTGTTTCCGAGGTTTCAGGAACATCCGGGGCCTTAGCTCTATCAGTCGTCGCCAGCGCCTTCATCTGGTTTCCGCCCATGGACGGGGATTCGGGGGCAACAGGTCGGGGCTGGGCCGATGCCTTCTTGACTGGCGTCGGATCAATCTGGGGCGTGTCCAACTGAGAATCGGCATTTGTGTCGACCGTTGTCTGGACTTGGGCCACAGGCGCCTCCCGGACCGATTCGATGATTTCTTCCGGAGTTTTCGGACTCCTGAGGATCAAGACGGCAGCGAGTCCTGCCGCGATGGCGGGGACGATTGCCCAGACCAGCGGGAAACGCTTAGTCGAACGGGTGCTTTCAGCGCCGTCGAAACGAGCATGGAACTCGTCAAAGACGCTTTCCGGAAGCGCGCCGTCGGGCTCTTCCAGTCTTTCTTTGACTATGTCTTCCCACTTTCTCATGTGTCTTGCTCCTTCAAGTATTGTCTGATCTTCTCTTTCAATTGCTTTCTGGCCTTCGCCAGGATGCTGGTCGACCCGGTCTCGCTGATTCCCAGCATCCGGGCGATTTCCTGATGGGAGTACCCGTCCAGGCAGTACATGTTGAATACGGTCCTCCTCAAATCGGGCAGTTCGGCGATCCACGCCTGCAGTTTCTCCCTCGGTATCGTCACTATCTCCTCCTCGGTAGGTTCCGGAATGTTGTCATGCACCGATAAGTCCATCGGAACCATGCGCCATCGTTGCCGCTTGAGCTGGTTGAGCGCCTTGTTAATGGCAATCCGGCTGATCCATCCGTACAGGGAGCCTTTCCCCGTGTACTGAAACGATCCCATCTTGTCTATGGCTTGCAGGAGCGTTTCCAGCATCAAGTCTTTCGCATCGTCATCATCCCCGAGATACCGTCGGCAGAGCGAGTGCACCCTTGCGGCATATCTTCTATACAGCTCATCTACCGCCAATCTATCTCTTTGTGAGCAGTACCTGGCAAGTGCCTGCTCATCCAGGTCTTTATACACCTACAAATCCATTGTCCGATTCAAAGATAGCGAGTTTTCATATGTTTCTACCCTATAAACACACAGATCGCGTAAATGCGTCTCGAGCATCATCGTAATTTTCAATTGCTTTATTTATTTCCAAAATAACAACGATTCTAAATGCAAAAAAAGAATTCTGCAACTAGTAGAGTGATTCCAAACACAAATAGTTGCGTGTCATCACACAACTATTTCATTTGTTTATTAGCCAAAATGGGATACTATTTGGGATATAAAAACAGAAAAATCCCCTCTAGAACACTCTAGAAGGGATTTCTGTGGAGATAGTCGTATTCGAACCGGCGCCCCCCTGCTTGCAAAGCAGGTGCTCTACCAGCTG
>JAEEGK010004905.1_pt1 | contig 32501 bp, 25 predicted proteins | sample 8958771 | NCBI WGS metagenome assembly JAEEGK01 (sample SAMN16246547, study PRJNA631951) | gut metagenome | biome: gut microbiome; feature: rumen; material: SC-attached | host: Bos | place: Iran: Karaj | collected 2018-10 | reverse complement strand
GTGGCGGAATTATTCTACGACGGTCTCCGACGCCGAGTTTTCGTCGAGAGGGGAGAGGCGTTGGACCTGGAAGCGTTTTCAGGCGAAAGCAAATGCGTTTGCGAAGACGCTGTTCTGGATAGAGGGAGATACGGGTCGGCTGCCGGACATCATCGGCCTGGAGGAAGTGGAAAACGCATTCGTCCTCAGGCAGTTATTGCAAAAGACAGCGCTCCGCAAGCTGGACTACAAGTACGTCCACTATGACTCCCCCGACCGCCGCGGCATCGACGTGGCTCTCCTGTACCGCTCCTCCCGGCTGGAACTCCTCGAATCCAAACCCTGTCACCTCTTTTCCTCGGACACACTCATGGCCACGCGGGATATCCTATTGTGTGTGTTTAAGGGAAAACCTTCCGTCTTTCCCGGACCTTCCCCTTCCTCCAATCCGGACTCTTCGTTACCGTCCGTCATTCCCGGCTTGTCCGGGAATCTCTTGGAAGAGGAGGACAGATGCCCGATCGGGGTCGGGTATGACGAAAGTTTTGCCTGGCATGACGACAATTCTGTCAAGCATGACGATAGTTCTGCAGGGTATAGCAGAGCATTCGCCGTACTGGTAAACCATCACCCGTCCAAGTATGGTGGTGCGGCCGAGTCAGAGCCCCGACGACGCATCGCCGTGGAGCGGCTCAGGTTCCTGGTGGATTCGCTCGCGGCCGTCGGCATCGACCATGTTATCGCCGGCGGTGATTTCAACGATACCCCCGACAATCCGGTTTTCCGGCTTCTGGAGCCCGCCTTGACTCCCATGCACATGGACCTGTTCCGACGCGGTCTTGGCACCATCAAGTACGATGGGAAGTGGGACCTTATCGATCATATCTATATTCCCCTGGCAAGGGCTCCTCTCGGCCGGATGCAAATCTTACGGATACCCTTCCTCCTTACCCGTGACACGGCTCATTCAGGCGAAAAACCCCTCCGCACCTACACCGGTCCACGCTATGCCGGTGGCGTCTCGGACCACTTGCCAATCCTGTTGGATGTCTCGTTTCCGCCTTGAAATAGAGCCTTGTACGCTCCTTCTGTGTACAATAGAATGTCATTTCTGGGGCGGATTCCGTGTACACTGTTTCTGGATATCCCGGGTAAATCCGCCGTTTGCCCGCGCAGTGTACATGAAACCAAGCTGTATAACGCGTACACGTGTACACGGAAGCAGTGTACAAGAACCCGGCAGGCGACCGGGCCATACGGAATCAAACAAAACTAACTGAATCATCATGCTGAAGACTTATCATTTGTGTTATACCTCCCATAAGGAGGTCATGTATCGGAATATGGAGGATATGAACCGATCTTTCAATTGCTTATGTTCTGCGCTGAAGAGGACGGGCAGTCGCTGCCTGGCTGAAAACGACATCCCCAACCATCACCACGGTTGTTACGAAACGGAATGTCCCGGACATCTCATTCAGCTCAAACGGCAGTCCTATACCCACTATTTGGCCGGAAAGGCCCCTTGGGGGACCCGGGACATTTCGCACAGGAACTGGATGGTCTGCAGCACAAATTGACCGCCATCTCCTATACGCTCAGGCAAAGTGTCCATCACGGGATTACATCGACGCCGTTCGAGTGGCCGTTTTGTTCGGTGAATGCCTATTTCCGAAAGGAGCTTGGAAAGTTGTATGTGCCGGAATTACTTTTGACCCCCACACAGATCAAGGCAGCCTTGCCTCGCCGGGCAAAATATGACCGCCAATGGAAAATGGGGGTGGAGGGGGTGTTTCTTCGGGAGTCCGTTATAGAAACCGATGTCGTGGAGAATCTGTATGCCACTCCTAAAGCGTTCAATTACCTTGTCACCCGTTTGAGCGGGGATGACTGGAGCCGGGAGCAGGAGGCCGACAAGAACGGCCGGCCGCCGATCACCCTGGAAAGCTTTGAAGAGTTGGTTCTGCAGCGCTCGGCCTCCCGCGAGAAATCCATCGCCGAGATGCTCCGCAACGAAACGAATCGCGGTGCTCCATTGGGGCGGAATGACTTGCAACTATGTGAACTGATCGATAAGCAATATGTTCCCCACTATCGGGCGCAGTCGGTCTATCAGTTGTCCTCCCGCGAAAAGAACAACATCGCCAGCGAACTCTACCGCCGCCGTCTGGCGGGTGAGGCGCAGATTCGCCGATGTCTGGCAATGTAGTACAATAGAAAATAATCAACCGAACATTGTTTTCAATAGAAAATAATCTATATTTGCAAGCGTGGTGTGTGATGAAAATAACAGAACTGCACCAGATTATTTCCCGAAACGGCTGGGTCTTGCTGAAAGGACAAGGGAAGGGGAGCCAATTGAAATATGAAAAGGCGGGAAAGCGATATACGGTTCCTTTTCACAAAGGAAAGGAAATACCGAACGAGTTTGCCAGGAAAATCTTAAAAGATTTGGGGATCGATGAAAAAGGTTGACATCACCATTTGCCGTGCGCAGGACGGGACGTTCAGCGCTTATTGCAACGACCATCCGGCGCTGTTCGGGATGGGAGCCACTGCCGCAAAGGCAAAAGAGGAACTGGAGGAAACGCTCCGCCTGACCAAAGAGGATGGCCGCGGGAAGGCCTTCCTGTACCCGGACTGGCTGGACGGTGATTATGAGTTCGTGACCCATTGGGAGGTCCGGACCATGCTGGAATACTATTCCGGAATCATTACGCCCACGGCCCTGGGGCATCTGGCGGGTATTCATCCCAAACAGCTCTGGTCTTATCTGCACGGATATTCAAAACCCAGGAAGAAGCAAGTCTGCAAGATAGAAGCAGCCCTGCATCGTCTGGGAAAAGAACTGATGAATACGGCTTTTTAGCCAGCGGTTCCGCCTAGAACACCATGTTCATCGCGGCTTGCTGGGCGCGGGCGCTATGGCCGGCGTTCATCTTGCCGAAGTTCCACTTGACGCCGAACAGGACGTAGCGGCCCATGACGAGGCGGTAGGAGTCCTCCTCGTAGTTGGCGGTAACGGTATGGGTGAGGTTCCGGGTCTGGTTCAGGATGTCGTGGACACTGAGGCTCAGGTTGAAGGCGCCGATACTCTTGGTGATTTCTGCGTTCCACTGCCATTCCGGGAGTCCGTAGCCGGCCGAATAGCCTTTGTAGAAGACGTAGTCCAGGTCGCTTTCGATTTCGAACTCATGCTTGGTCGTATAGGAGACTTCTCCCCCGAAGCGGGTGTCCAGCGTGTTCATGTTGACGCTCGGATCCAATGAATAGCGGGCGATCCGGCCGTTCACGCCAGCATTTGCGGAGAAGGACCAGCGTTCCTGGTTGTACCGGACGGACAAGGTTGCATACGGCGAGAAAGTGCGCGTGCGGCTCTCTTCGAAGCCGCTGGCGCCACTGTAGAACCTATTGCCTTCCGCGTCACCCCAGAAATCATCCAGGAAGGCCGAATAGTCGAAGTGGTCCTTGTCCAGTCCCGGAAGCGATTTCCGGGTCTGGTAGCTGAGGGAAGTGTTGTAGCCGAACGAGCCATTGATAGTCAGGAACCAGTTTTTCTTCGCATCCAGCGGCGTGCTGTAATTGATGAAGCTGGAAATCGACATACTCGGTTTCCGGGCGTTGACGGGAATGGAATACAGGATTCCGCCCGCGTCGTACCACTGCGCCTGGGTTATCGGCGACGAATTCACCTGTCCGCTGAAATAGGCCATCAAGGTGGAGAATCTCTCCCGGTTGTTCCGCGTCCAGTTCGCCGAGAAATAGTTGTAGGAATAAGGCTTCAGATACACGTTGCCGAGGGTCAGCCGGGACGGGTTCGCGATGTTCAGCACGGGCAGCATCCGTTCCGCGGAAGGCCGCTGGCTGAAAGCGGAGGAACTGACGATCAGCCGGTTGATTCCTTTGTTGTACTGGAAATTGAGAGACGGGGCCACATACCAGGACCACAGGTCCTTGCCGGTGGTTTCCTCTATTCCATAACTCTTGGAGAAGGTTTCATTCAGGGTGCCGATCGCACGGGCGCCGACTGTGATCCAGCTGCCCGTCCCGAACTTGTACTGGGCCGTGACGTCATATTGTTGTCTCAAGTAGTCGGACTGGCTGACAGACGAGTAATAGTCATTCCTTCCTGCCTGATCGAAGGCGTCCCGTACCCGGTCCCGGCGGGACCAGGTGTAATTCGCCGAGGTGGACAGCGTCCATTTCTTGCCGAGCGGCTCCGTATACTGGATCCGGCCGTTCAGCGTGGAAGATTCCCCGTCGGACTGGTAGGTCATGGACCGGGTATCTTGGCCGCCTGACAGGGTCAGGATGGTGTTTTCTGCGCTCTCTCCTCCTGTTTTCCCATAGGAGGTGCCTCCGCTCAGGCCGATGGTACGCCCTGTCTTCCCTCCCACTTCCCGGAACGTGATATCCGCGCTCACCTCCGCATCCTTGGAATCCGACAGGCTCCGGGTCGTGTTTTCGGAGCGGTTCATGAGGGTTCCTTCGCGGCGGGTTTCCGAGGAACTGCCGCCGAACGAGTTGGTCCGCCCATAGCGGAATCCGGGCCGGACATGGAACCAGACCTTCCCGGTTTCCTTCTGGAACTCGACTTCGGCACTCACGGAACTGGCATATTGCTTTCCGGTGTTTTCCGTGCGGGATGTCAGGTTCCCGTCCTGCTGGTAGGTGGTCCGGTCGGCGCGGGTGCCGGTATCCGAGTCGGTGTACTTGGAATTGACACTCACCGTCGTTTCCACGTCCTTGATGCGGGTGGTATTGGCATTCACGCCCAACTGGGCGGCGGTGGTGAGGCCCTGGTCCAGGGAAGAGATGACTTCGTCGTCACCCCCGTAGCTGACCATCACGACAATGTCGGAGTCGCTGATATTCTGTGCGTTGCCGATCACCGTCACCTGGTCCTTCTCGGTATAGGCCGACACCAGGGCGTTGGCGTTGTACAGGAAGCCGCGGTTGTCCCGGAGCGGGTCTTCTCCCTCCGGAGAACCGGCCGTCGTACCTCCCTTCAGGCCCACGTTGCCGAACCAGCCCTTCTCGTATTCCTTCTTCAGGCCGACGTCCAGCACCTTTTCCCGGCTGCCGTCCTGGATGCCGGAAGCACGCGTCTGCTCGCTTTCCCGGTCGATCACGCGGACCTTGTCCACGACGGCCGCCGGCAGGTTGTTCAGGGCCGTACTCTGGTCGTTGAAGAAGAAGGTGCGGCCGCCCACGGTGAGTTTGTCGATCTCCTCGCCGTTGAACTTGACCTTGCCGTCCTCGGTGATCTCCATGCCCGGCATCCGCTTCAGCAGGTCCTTCAGCATGGCATTGGCCCCTACGCGGAAGGAGGAGGCATTGAACTCGACCGTGTCTTTCTTGACGACGATCGGGTTGCCCACGTCCGTGACCGTGGCCGCCTGCAGGAAGTGCTCATCGACCTGCATCCGGATGGTGCCCATGTCCACTTCCTCGTTGCGGAAGTACCGTTCCTTCACGAAAGGTTTGTATCCCATCATCTCCACATGGAAGACATAGTTCCCATAGGGGACTTCCTCCAGCCGGGCAACACCCAGGGTGTCCGTCAGGGTGAAATTGGTGATGGTCGTGTCTTTGGCCGGAATGACATAGACGGAGGCGAAAGCCACCGGCTCGTTGGTGAGCGAATCGAGGACGGTGGCCTTGATGTCGCTCATCCGGCCCTGGAAAATATTGTCATTGAGGATGAATACCTGCGCCCGTGCGCCCAGGCACACGGAAAGACACAGGATAATCGTGGAGATAACCTTCTTCATAGCGGCGGATTTCGCTGCAATAATTGAGCCTCAGGGCTCTTCCATGAATTTTTCCGCCCGGAGATACTTCAAGTTGTCAGCGGCGAACTCATAGCCCCGGGAGCCGGGGCGGGCGACTTTCAGGTACTTCTCGTACCATTCGATGGCCGTCTTGTACTCTTTTTTCTGCTGGTAGCAGTAGGCGATGGTGGAGAGGGCCGATATGAGCTTGGGATTGTAGCGGTAGGCTTCCTTGTAATGGGTGATGGCCAGATCCCAGGCGTCCTCCCGGCCATAGTAGCCCAGCGCATATTGCTGGTGGATGCGGGACATCGTGACCGGGTCCGGCTCCAGCATCTCCAGGGCCTTGTCCAACCAGGGCTTGACCTCCCGGTTGAACGGGCGCATCGCCTCCTTTTTCACGGCGGCGATGGAATAGGCCAGGTTCACGTCACTGGAGTCGATCTGCCATGCCTTCTGGAGTTCCTCCTCGGCCCGGTAAATGACCAGGGTATGCCAATAGCTTTGTCCCAGATAGTAATGGATGGGATACGAGTCATTGCCGATGTCTTCCTGCCGCTGAAACACCTTGCTGGCCGTCTCGTAATCGCCTTTCCGGTAATAAGCGAGCCCCTGGAGCGGTGCAATGGTCATATTGTCCGGGTCCTCCGCCAGGAAGGGCTCGCTTTGGACGATCGCCTCGTCATACTTTTCCTTGTCGATGAGAATGCCCACCGCCTTGGACAGGACCGTTTCATTCCCTGGCTTCAGAGCCAGGGACCGGCGGTAGTACCAGAGGGCCGAATCGGCCTGCTCCAGCTGCCGGAAAGAGTCCCCCACGAAGCTCAGGACGGCCGGGATGGAATCTTGCTGCAAGACCGCCCGCCCGGCCTGAATGCTCTGCGGATATGCTTTCAGCCGGGAATAGGCCTGCATCAGCCGGATTTTGTAGAGGAGGTTGTCCGGGTTTCTGGACGAAAGCATGAAATAGGTCCCGGAGGCATCCTCGTAGGCCCCGCTCTGGAAATGGCAGTCGGCCAGTTCGGCCAGCACGCCTTCGTCCATCGCGCCCGGCTGCACCAGGGCCGACAGTTTCTCGATGGCATCGTCCGTCCGGTAGATGCTCTTGAGATACCGGGCCTCCGCCAGCACGGAGTCGCGATGCGTGGTCTGCGCCTGGAGCGTGGTGGCGCAGACCAGCAGGGCGGCGGTCAGCAGGCGACGTCTCATTTTTTCTTGGAAGTGAACTCTACGACACCGTAGCGTCCTTTCTCGCCGTATTTCTCGATGGCTTTCTCTTCTTTCAGGACTTGGATGGATTCGATGTCCTCCAGGTTGATGTCCTTTCTGGAAGGGACGACCTTCCCGTCCAAAACGAAGAGCACGGAATCCGCCAAGGCGCCCCGGATGAAAACGTCATTGGCTTCGCCGGACACATGGATCGACGCGGTTTTCGGCTCGGTCTTTTTGCCGCTCAGCTGGAAGATGACCGGGAAGGTGTACGTGACCTTGACAGGCTCGCCATTGACATAGCCGGGCGTCCAGTCCGGGGAGGCGGAGACGACACGGAGCGCCTCGGCATCCAAGTCGGGATGGGCGCCGCGGAGGACCTTGGCGTCCCGGACCTTGCCGTCGGGGTAGACGATGAACTGCAGCGTCACGCGCCCTTGGACACCGGCATCTTTGGCGGCCTTCGGGTAGGTGAGGTGCGCATTGACCCATTTGGAGAAGGCCATGCCGGCTTCGCCGCCCTGGAAGGTGGGTTTGACTTCGAGCAGACTGAAAGGAATGGCTTTCGTCGTGTCGGGGAGGGCGGCCGGGACCGTTTCGGTGAGGACCGTCTCGGACAGGTCGGCTGAGACGACCTTGGCGCGGACGGGATTGCACAGGAACATGGTTCCCGCGAGGAAGGGGAGGATGGCGAGCCAGGAGAGACGTTTCCATCCGGAGGAGGGAGTTTTGAGCATCATGTCGATTCGGTTTTTGAGTTTGGCGTGCTGGAATCCGTTTGCCAGGGTGAAGCGCTTGTCCCCGACGGCTTTACGCACCAGAAGAAGTTGATATTGGGTAGCATCGATGCCATGATTGAGAACGGCGTCATCGGCCTCGTACTCGTGCAGGAGCTTGAGTTCGCTGAGGGTGATCCAGACGAGGGGATTGAACCAATGGACCAGCGTGACGGCCGTAAACAGGAGGATATCCAGGGTGTGGGCCTGGCGGATATGGGCCTCCTCGTGCAGCCGGATGACCGGATTCGTCTCCGCATCCTTCCGGCTCATGACGATAGTCCGGCCCCAGCTGAAGGAGGGGACATCGGCCTCGGTCAATACGAGCCGTGTGCCATCCTCCAGGCGCGTGGCGGCGCCTTTCCGGATGGTCCGATACATCCTGACCATCGCGACGGCGGTCCAGCTCAGAACGGCGAGGAAGCCGATGATGTAGAGGAGTTCCAGGTAGGGGAATGGGGAGGCGGCGGACGGGCCGGCCGTCAGCGCCGGCTCGGAAGCCGCCTCGGTCAGCGGCCCGGCCATGAGAAGCGGCAGGACCACTGTCCGGATCCGCAGTAGCGGCAGCAGGAAGCATGCGACCGTTCCCGCCAGCAGCAGGATGCGGTTCAGACGGAAGAAAGTCGTCCTGCGCATCACCAGCAGGAAAAACGCGTAGAACAGGGCGAGATACAGGCTGCTTCGGCCGATATATAAAAGGAAGGGTGTCATTTCCGTGCGTTTTCGATCCGGGCGATCAGGTCCTTCAGTTCCTGGAGGTCCATCTTGTCCTCCTCCACGAACTGCGAGACCAGGCTCGCGTAGGAATTGTTGTAATATTGGGCTACCATCTCGCCTACGGTCTCCCCGCGGTATTGCTTCTCGGTAACTTTCACGTGGTAGCGGAAGGTGTTCGCCATCGGTTCCCGCTCCAGGAAGCCTTTCTCCTCCAGGAACTTGACGAGGGTGGCCACGGTGTTGTAATGCGGCCGCGGCTCCGGCAGCAACGCCACCAGGTCGCGGATGAAGAGGTCGCCATGCTCCCAGAAAAGGGTCATCAGCTGCTCTTCCTTGGCTGTCAGTTTTTGTCTCATGGTGCAAATATAAACAAAAAATCTCTATCTCCTAATTTTTTTAGGAGTATTCCGTGTTTTTTTAGGAGTTGCGGCCGGACGCGTCGTTTGACCGGAAAAATTCGTAACTTAGCGCCCAAAGGAAAAACGATGAACAAGAATACCAAATCCATCCTCTCCGCCCTGGCGCTGGTCGTGATTTTCGCGGCGTGGCTGATCATCCAGCGGACGGGCTGGAACTTCGGGCAGGCGGCCCCTGCGCTGGACCTTCCCGACCTGCTGGAACTGCCCGCCCAGAAGCCGACGGACCATATCATGCGTTATCAGGGCTTTGTGAGTTCGTACAACACCGAGACACTGATTCCGGACTGGGTGGCCTACGAACTTACCGCCGAGGAGACCCGCGGCGATGCCACGCGGGCGGACAAGAGTTTCTCCATGGACATGAACTTCCGGGGGAGGCAGGCGATGCGCGAGGATTACTGGGGCAGCGGCTGGACCCGGGGCCACATGGCGCCGGCAGGAGATTTCATGTGGGACGACAGCGCGATGTCGGAGACCTTCTATTTCATGAACATCTGCCCGCAGCGGGAGGAACTGAACAACAAGGACTGGCAGTATCTGGAAAAGCAGGTGCGGAACTGGGCCAACAAGTACGGCAAGGTCTGGGTGGTGTCCGGCCCCATCATCGGGGACAACATCTACGGAACCATCGGCCGGGACCATGTGGTCGTGCCGGACGCGTTTTTCAAGGCGGTGATGGTCCATGACGGAAAAAAGTACCAGTCCATCGCCTTCGTGATGGGCAACGACGCCGAACGGTACTGGCTGTATGACTGCGCCCTGACGGTTGACGAGCTCGAAAAACGGACCGGTCTCGACTTTTATCCCGCCCTTCCGGACGACGTCGAGGAAGATACGGAATCCCGTTTCACTTTGTCGACCTGGGGCATCCGCAAGCACTGAAAAAATGACTATCTTTGTAAATCGACACTAAAAAGAATACCGATATGAAAGAAAGAATCCAGGAAAAGTTCCAGACCCTCTTCGGCGAGCCCGGCGATATCTACGCCTCCGCCGGCCGCATCAACCTGATCGGCGAGCATACCGACTACAACGGCGGTTACGTGTTCCCGGGCGCCATCGACTGCGGCATCATGGCCGAGATCAAGGTCAACGGCACCATGCGGGTGAAGGCCTACGCCCTTGACAAGGACGAGTTCGTGGAGTTCGGCCTCAATGAAGAGGACAAGCCCGAACAGTCCTGGGCCCGCTATATCTTCGGTGTCTGCCGCGAGATGGAAAAGCGTGGCGGCAAAGTGGAGGGCTTCAATACGGTCTTTGCGGGTGACGTTCCCCTTGGCGCCGGCCTGTCTTCGAGCGCGGCCCTTGAGAGTACCTATGCCTATGCCCTGAACGAGATCTTCCGCAACGGGATTGACAAGTTCGACCTCGCGAAGATCGGCCAGGCCACCGAGCACAATTACTGCGGGGTCAAGTGCGGCATCATGGACCAGTTCGCTTCTGTCTTCGGCAAGGCCGGTTCCCTCATCCGTCTGAACTGCAAAACATTGGAGTACAAGTACTTCCCTTTCAAACCCGAAGGCTATCGTCTGGTTCTCATCGACTCCTGCGTGAAACATGAGCTTGCTTCCAGCGCCTACAACAAGCGCCGCGAGTCCTGCGAGAACGCCGCCGCCGCCATCCGCAAGAACCATCCCGAGGTGGAGTTCCTCTCCGATGCCAAGCGCGTATGGCTGGACGAGGTCCGCACCGAGATTCCCGAGGAGGACTTCCTCCGCGCGGAGTATGTGATCGGCGAGGTCCAGCGCGTCCTGGATGTCTGCGACGCCCTGGAGCGCGGCGACTACGAGACCGTGGGCGAGATGATGTACCAGACCCACTTCGGCTTGAGCCGCCTGTACGAGGTGTCCTGCGAAGAGCTTGATTTCCTGAACAAGCTGGCCCGTAAGATGGACGTCACCGGCTCCCGCGTCATGGGCGGCGGCTTCGGCGGCTGCACCATCAACCTGGTGAAGGACGAGCTGTACGACTCCTTCGTCAACGCGGCCGTCGGCCAGTTCACCGAGAAGTTCGGCCACGCTCCGAAGATTTACAACGTGGTCATTTCCGATGGTGCCCGCAAACTGTAGCCGTTGCGGCGGGACGCATTCCGTCGAGACTTATCCCAGCATCAATGTCGCCCTGGACCCGGAACTGAAAGCCCGGGTCCGGGACGGCTCTTTGTTTGTCTGGGAATGCCCGTATTGCGGCGCGCGGAACCTGGTCAAATACCAGACTTTATACCATGACCCGGCGGAAAAGCTGATGGTCTGGCTCCTGCCCGGGGACGCCGAGCCGCCGGCCCAGGTGGCCGACGCCGTGAAAGAACTGGAAGGCTACACGCTCCGCCTCGTGCGGGAGGTCGGCGACCTGGTGGAAAAGGTCAATATCCACGCCTGCGGCCTGGACGACGTCCTGGTGGAGATGTGCAAGTACGTCACCCGGCTGGAAATGGCCGATCAGCAAAAGCGCCCTGAAATCCAGGACGCTCCTTTGAAGTTTTTCAAGCTGGAAGGCCCCGACAACGACCTGGTGTTCTCTTTCCCGCTGGACGGGGAGATGAAGGTCGTCAATGTGGGCTTCCATGTATATGAAGACGCCCGAGGAATCCTCGGGCGCAATCCTTCCGTCCGTCCCGCGCCCGGCTTCGCCCGGGTGGACGCTACCTGGCTGGGACAGTTTTTCCGTTAGAACTTCGGGACCTCGAAGAGCGCGGCGTCCACCGGGCCCTCATTGACCTCGACGATCTTCTGCGTCATGGCGAAGCCGCCCATGTCGACGGTGCTCTTCATCGCAAAGCCGTTCCAGACGGATACGGTGGCCTTGGCGGTCTGGCCCATCTGGCTGATTTCAGCGGTGTAGATGGTGCATTCCTTGCCGGAGACGGTTTCCTTGCCGGTTTCCTTGACCTTGTACTTGGCGATGGCCTCGTCGGTGAGGTCCAGATAGTTGATGCTCTCCTGGGCAGGCATCTCCTGGACGGACTTCTCGCCCTTGTTGACCAGGTACATCTTGCCATCCTTGCGGATTTGGGTCATTTCCATGCCCATCATGCTCATTGAGGTGACCTCCTTGGCGCCGTAGTCGTCAAAATAGGTCGTGTTGGTGATGACTTGGCCCATCATGTCCATTTCGGTCTTGTAGGAGCCGGACTTGATGCCGTAACGGTTCTGGGCGAACGCCGTCGCTGCCACCAGCAGCACGGCGCAGAGGGTAAAGATCTTTTTCATATCAGTGTGTTTGGTTATTTCCGTACCGGACAAAGTTATATATTTTTGTCCAAGGTACAAGAAGCCCCTCCGTTTTTTCGACGAAAGGGCCTTTTTCTACGACGAAATCCGTCGGCCGACCATGTAGGCGATGCCCGCGATGGCGATGCTTTCAGCGAAGATGATGGCTTCCAGGGCAGGCATGCTGGCTGATTTCGACAGGATGACGGCCTGCGCATCGACGCCGGCATGCAGGAGGATGGCGGCCGGGAACAGCCACAGCCATTTCCCACCCTTGCGGACGGCCGCCCAGACGAGGACGGACAGCGAAAGGTGCAGGATGAGGGCCGAAATACGCTCCCACAGGCCCAGGAGAAGGTCTCCGGCGCGGAGTTCCGCCAATTTAACTGCAGCGGTGCGGACTTGTTCCTGCGCCTCGGCGGGCGTTTGGGCAACGATCGTTTCCAGCTGCCCGGCGTTGATCATCACGGCCATCACAAGGTTGGAGATCATCGAGAAGCCGAACAGGATCAGCATTTCCACTCCGCCATGGCCGGCGCCGTAGGCAAGCCCCGGAAGAACGGTCGTGGGCTCCTTCTTCATCAGGAACTTCATCGACAGGAAGCGTCCGGTTTCCTCGAACAGGCCGGCCATCAGGCCTCCGTACAGGGCATAGTAGAGCGTTTTTCCCTGGATGAGAGCACCTCTCTCGCCACTCAGGACGATTTTGTGTACCAGTGCTTCCAGCACCAGGGCAAACACGATGAAAGTCGCCGCACCGATCAGGATGGTGGACAGGCGAACTTTATATTTCCTGATCATCCACCAGGCCAGGCAGACGGGTATGGCGAATCCCAGAATGAGATCCAGGATCATGAAAACAATGGTTCCGGTCGAGATCATTTCATATCGTTTTGGGTGTCAGTCTCTTCGACGGCATCGACTTCTTTTTCGGCCCGTTTCCGGGCCTTCTCGGCTTCCCGGGCGGCCTTCCTTTCAGCACGGGCCCGTTCTTTTTCCAGATACCGCTCATAGATGCGGCGCTCCTTCTGTGCTTTCTTTTCCAGCTGTTTCAGGGCGCGGAGCTTCTGTTTCCGTTCCTTCTCCAGCCTTTTCTGTTCCTTTGCTGCCTGTTTTTCCTGGTACTTCCGGTCCTGTTCCGCCCACTTGGCTTCTTTCTCCGCCCTCTTCTCGGCCTCGATCCGAGCCTTCTCCGCATCCTTGGCTGCCTTCTCCTCGGCCTTCCGGGCCTTTTCCGCTTCCTTGGCGGCCCTTTCCGCAGCTTTTTTCTGTGCCTGCGGGTCCAAGACCGGCTCTTCCTCCTTGAAGTCGGAGACTGCTTCCGTGACGTCCTCCTGGATTGGCGGCATCACGACCGTCGTGTCTTGTAGCGGATTGACCGTGGCCATTGAATCCAGTTGGGGTGTCATGGCCAGCGAATCCAACGCTACACGCAGGGAGTCGTCGGCCGGGGAAAGGACGTCAGGTGCGGCGGATGTGTCAACCGGCGCTACCGGCGTCTCCACCGGCGTCTTCACGACCGGTTTCACCTTGGGTTGGCGCGCCTTGACGACCTCCATGGAATCGCGGTAGGCGATGTCCTTGTATATCTTGTTGATATGGCCGGGGAAATAGACGTTCGTCTCCTTGAACTGGGCGTGCGGCCGGGCGAGATAGGATGTCCGCTGGCTCGACCGGGGAACTAGTGGCGTGATGTCGTGGCGGCCGCGGGGCCGGCGGTCCGGATTCCAGCGGAAACCTTTCATGTAGCGCTCGTCCTTCGGCAGCTGGACGACCGGATAGGCATCGTTCTTGGCGTTGTCGAAATAGTAGATCTTGTCCAGGTTTCCCTGGTCGAAGATGGCGTACAGCATCTTGGATTCCACTTTGTTCACGGTGGCGAGGGCATCGTTTTCCGTCAGGAAGAACAGCGCCGTCGCCCCGCCCAGGGCGTCGAAGCGCCGGAGCGTGCGGGTACTGTCGAAGTAGGCCATCATCTCCGTGCCTTTGATCTGGTCGTAGCAGAGAGTGTCCTCCTGGGTGGTGATGAAGGCGTTGGACATCAGCCGCGCCCGGTCCGCCTTGCGGTCCTTGATGACGACATAGATGCTGTCGGCGGCGTACTGCCGGTTCCCTTCATTGAAAACGAGCGGGTCCCGGTACAGGCGGACCAGGGAATCCAGGTCGCCGTAGGCCAGGGAGTCACAGGACATCTGCATGTCGTCGCGATACAGTTTCACCCGGCTGACCGCCCAGATGAAGGACAGCCGCGTCGTGTCCACCGGTTCTACTGCCGTCGAGTCGGCGGGCGGAACGTTTTCTTCGGGTTCGTCTTCGACAGGAGGGGTGTCGTCCGAAGGAACGTCACCCGGAGGCGGAGCAATTCCTTCCTTCGGCGGGTCCCCTTCTCCGGGCTGGCCGCCTTTCGGAGGCTGGTCCTTTCCTCCCCGGGCTCCGGGCCGTCCGCCCGGCCCCAAGTCCCGCCTGGCAGCGTTCGGGTCTTTCTTCGCCGCCTCTTCCGCCGCCTTGGCGGCCTCTTCCGCGGCTTTCCGGCGGTATTCCGTCACCGGATCGCCTTCCAGGTCCTTGAGCCGTTTTGCGGCATCGACCGTCCAGAGCGAATCCACCAGATTCCGGTTGACGCCCCGGTACAGGATCGTATCGGCCCCGAAATAGACCGTGTCTTTCTTCGATGTCTTCTTGTCTTCGTCGATGCTCATGACGGCCGGGGTGCGCGTCATCTTCACACGGGACAGCGAGTCGGTGTATTCCATCCGCCCTGCTACGGCGAAGACATTCCGCGTCGTGTCCATCAGCTCCACCTTTCCCATCATTTCCACGTCGTTGACGGCCCGATGGTAATACAATGTGTCGGACCAGGATTCCTGGTCCTTGGTCAGTAAATGGACATTCCGTCGGAAGAAGAACAATTCCTTGTCCCGGTCGTACCAGCCGTCATTGGCGGAGAGCATGTTGTCGTCCTGCCACATGTCCGTCCCGTAGCCGAAATAAGCGGTGTTGATGTCGCTGCGGTACTCCAGGCGCGATGTCTTCACGAAGGTTGTGTCCATATACATGTTCACCTGGTCGTTGAAGACGAACAGGCGGGCCTTCGAGTCATAGGAACCGTACAGGCTCTCGATGATCTGTCCGTCCTTGTCGCGCATGGATGCCCCGTTCTGGAAGATGGCGACGGAGTCCTTGGTGTTGTAGTCCAGATAGCGGGTGCGGAGGGTGTTCTTGTCCTTGTCTTCCAGCTGTACAAGGCCGCCGCGGAACTTCGCGAGGTTGTCGTCCACCACGTACTGCAGCGAGCCGGAGCTCAGCCGGGTGCGGTCCTGGATGATCTGGACATGGCCGATGGCGTCGATGATGTTCGTCGTCACGTTCCACAGGGCGGAGTCGCACAGGAGGTAGGTGTTGTTGTGCAGGAAACGGGCGGGACCCGTGACTTTACGGAAATTCTCCCCGTTTTTTTCAATGAGCTGGGCCGATTTCGCGCTCACCAGGGTCACCAGCGAGTCTTTCCTGTCCTGGGCGGAAACGGGCGCGGCCGCCGCCCAGAAGGACAGCGCCGCCAGGATGCCGTATGCGAGAATCCGCTGCACGCGCCTAGTCGAACTTGGTGGCCCAGATATTCCGGTTGAACGAGCACTCCTTGTACATCGGGTCGATCACGATGTAGGTGTCCTTGATCTTCTTCTCCAGGAACTCGTCGATGGCTTGCATCTGGCGCTGCATCGTCACGCGGTTCTGCAGTTCGGTGTAGTCGTTCGTGAACGAGGCGGAGTGGGCGGGGACGATCTTGTCCACGCGGATGATCTTGTACACGGTGTTGCCGGGGCGGTTCTGCTGATAGCCCTCGTTGTCCGTGGACTCGACCGGCTCGGAAATTTCCCCTTCCTTCAGGTCCTTGATGGCGTTGTAGTCGGCCGGCTTGAGCTGGTCGATCTCGAAGTAGGAGGAACCGGTGGCGGGATCGGCCATCTGGCCGCCGTTGGTACGGGTGGCCGGGTCCTCGGAGAAGAAGCGGGCGGCGAGGTTGAACTTGATCTCGTCGTCCAGGATCTTGGTCCGGAGGCTGTCCAGGCGGGAGAACGCCTTTTCGCGGTCCTCGGCGGTGTATTGCGGCTTGAGAAGGATGTGGCGGGCATTGAACATGTCGCCCTTCTTCTCGATAATCTCGATGATATGGAAGCCGTCCGGCGTTTCCACGATCTGGGAGATAACACCCGGACGAAGGGCCATCGCCGCATCGGAGAAGGCGGGCCAGAAGATGGACTTGGAAGCCATGCCCAGTTCTCCGCCCCTGCGGCTGCTGCCGGGATCCTCGGAATAGATGCGGGCGAGGGTGGCGAACTTTTCGCCGTTGATAACGCGCTCGCGGAGGGACAGGAGCCGCTCCTTGACCGCCATCGCCGCCGCCTCGCGGTCGGGATAGATGCAGATCTGGCTCAGCTGGTACTTGATCGGGACCACGGGCAGGTCGTCCACCGACACGGTGTCCAGGAACTGCTGGACGTCATAGGGCGTCACTTCGGGGACGGCCCGCGCGATGTTGCCCTGCTCATCCTGGATCAGGCTCTGCTCCTCGAACAGCTGCCGCCATTCCTGGCGCAGTTTGTAAAGCGGCTTTCCAAAGTACTTCTCCATCTCTTCGTCGCCGCCCAGATAGGTGCGGTACTGGTCGATGCGGTTGGACAGCTCGCCTTCCACCATGTCGAAATTGACGGTCAGGGAGTCGATGCGGGCCTGCATCAGGAAGATCTTGTTCTCCATCATCCGTTCCAGGATGTTGCAGCGCATGTCCTGGTCGGAGGAACGGCCCTGGGCCTGCATCTGCTGCACCTCGCTCTCGATGTCCGAGATCATGATCACTTCGTTGCCGACGACGGCGACGGTCTTGTCCACGAGCCCGCCCTTGTACTTCTGGGCGGAAAGGCCCGTCGTCAGGAACAGGGCCGCCGCGAAGACGATAAGTCTGAACTTCATATCAACAAATTACCAATTTCAATAGATGACGAATTTACCTTTGACAAGGGCGTCATTGAGCAAGTCCCGTTCCAAACCGGACACCAAATCGTGTTTTCGGGAACTTAACAGGATGTCCTTGATGCGCTCTTCGCAATAATCCAGCGGGGCGGGGTTTCCTTTCTGCACAATGTCCACCACATAGGCCACCCGGAGGTTGCCGTCGTCGCCCTTCAGTTCGATGAACCGGTTCCTCAGGGCTTTCATCATGGACACTTCGTCCGTCCCCAGGTCCCGGGCCAGCAGGATGGCGTCCATCCAGCTGTCCGAGCTGTCCACATACCGCAGGGCGGCCGTGAAGGCCAGGCTGTCGGCCGCGATGGCGTCCATGGCGTCGTCCGACGACATCAGCTCCTTGATGGTCTTGAGGCTGCGGGAGTCGGCCGGGATGACCATATAGCGGGTTTTCAGCAGGGGGCGGTCCACCAGGAACTTGTCCGTATGCTCCTTGTAATAGTTCCGCACCTCCTCGTCGGAGATGAGGGTGTCCAGCCGTTCATTGATGTAGCGCTCTTCGTAGCGGTATTTCAGCAGGGTGCGGCGGTATTCTTCCAGCTCCTTGGACACGTCCTGTTCCTCCTTGGAAAGACGGGATTCCGCCATGTCCATGAACAGGAGTTCCTCGGCCCAGGCATTGATATACCGCTGTGCCAGGGACAGGCTGTCCTCGGAAGACACGCCGGCGGGGATGTAATCCGCCAGCTCGGACCGCATGAGCCGATGCTCCCCTACGCGCGCCACAACCCCGTCGCCGAACAGTTCGGCGGCCGAGTCGGAAACCCGGTGCACCATCTGGCAGGCGGACGCCGCCACGAGGGCGATGAGAAGCAAACATTTCTTCATAGCCCACAAAGATAGGAATAATTCTGGATATATTAGATATCCAGGCTGAAGACGAGGCTGATGGAATACGGTTTCCGGCCGGCATCATCGGCCTCTGCCAGGGTTTTGAAATAGGGGCCGCCGAGCCATGAGGCGGAGACGCCCACGGAGCAGGGGAAAGGTGCCCAGAAGAAGTTGCCCAGTTCCACGGTAAAGTCCGCACCGGCGCTGATCAGGGTGGATGCCGTGGCTTTTCCGTTTCCGTTCCGGGCTCCGCCGAACGCCATCCAGTCCACATGCGGGATGAGCAGGAAATGGGAAATGTACGCTACGGGGGAGAACCAGGAGATGTCGCCCACATAGATGGGAATGGCGTAATCGGCCGTCAGCTTGATCTGGTTGGCGGAGACGCGGGCGACCGCCCGGCCGTCGGCCGCCGTGAAACCGCGGGGCCAGACGGTAACGCTGTTCTCGCCGAACGGGGCGCCGGTGGGAATCTGGTGCTGGGCCGAGGCGGACAACCGGAGGCCCTGGGTCCGGGTGAAGCCCGGCAGATAGCCGTACAGGTAGCCGTACATGACGGGAGAGTAGATCTTCCCGATGCCGGGACGGAAGCTGCCGCCGGTTTCCGCGCCGACGCCCCAGCGCGGGTAAACCTGGCTGTCGGCCTTCGGGAGCATCCAGTAGCCGCGGACGGAGCCGCGGAGCGTCTGCATCAAGACCGTCTGTCCATGCTTGAATCCCATGAAAGAACTGAACGCCTGGCCGCTGACGAAATCCTCGGTCATGTTCAGGTCCATGGTCCCGTTGTCGTAGAGGTTGTTCGAAATGGACCAACTTACCTGCGGGACCCATCCCCTCTGGATGCCGCTCTTGTTGTACCGGAAGGGGATATAGGCAGTCAGGTGCCCGGTCCAGGCAGGGCCGCCGACCGGCTGGCGGGCGGTCGCGAACCCGGTTTTCGCCCCATAGCGGCGGCGCTCGAAATGATACAGCCCCGCGCCGGTGTCATCGATGTCGAACCCCGCCTCCAGAACCGGATAGAGTCCGGTGTAGGTGAACTGCAAATGACCGGAATGCCGCCATTCCGACGGGTTTTCCTCGTCCGGGTGGAAGGCATAGCCGAGGGTGCCGTAGGCCGTTCCCAGATCATTCTGGAACAGGCCGGTGAGGCCCGGAGACGCCGTGTCGTAGCTGAAATCCCCGCTCAGGGACTCGATGTCGTCGTAATTGAAATACAGCGGCGCCCAGGAATGGAACTTAACGAGGTGCAAGGCTTTATGGTATCGCTGCGGGGCGGAGAAGACGACTTTTTCTTCTGCCGGTTCCGCCGGCGGAAGCGCGTGAAGGACCCTCTCCTGCTCCGCCAGCTTCTCCGCTACCCGATACTTATGCACTTCCCGGATATCCACCTCCTTCGGTTCCGGGGCCTTTGCCTTGAAGATGGCAGACCCTTCGGGCGTGGGTGAACTGAACCAGAGAGTGTCCCCGTGCCAGAAATAATCCGTTCCGCCGTACCGGGAATTGGTCAGCTGCCAGGCCTTGCCTGTCGCCGGGTCGTACCGGTACAACTCCTTGACGCCGTTCCGGTCGCTCACGAAATCCAGGACGTGATCCTCCCCTTCCAGGTTTTCGATCGTCTGGGGCGTGGGCTCCAGGACGCAGGTCCATTTGCGTCCGTCCAGCCGCCAGATGCTGAAACCGCGGTCATCCACGCCCAGGCCGTACAGGGTGTCGTCCACCCAGGCCGGTTCCGCGAGCTGGATGCCCGCCGGGGCGGAAATCCGCAGGACAAGATGGCCGTCCTGCTCGTCGATGACGACGAGGTTGCTTCCTCCCTCAACCGGATACTCGACGACGGCGATGCCGCCCGGACCGGGTTGCGGATTGTACAGCCGGCCTTTGGTCGTGAGGTCCCGCCGTTTCCCGCTCCGTTCCAGGGAACGGATGATGGATTCCCCGTCCAGGGTCCAGCGTACACCGGGGACGGTTTCGCTCCAGAACAGCCGGTGTTGGCCCGGATTGAGGGAGCTGGTGCTGGAAGCAAAGGGCCCGAGGTCATCTTCGGATCCGTCCAGGTTGATCCGGACCAGCCGCGGCGCCAGGTCTTTCCCCGACTTGATGGCGAGGTATTCGTTATCGACCCAGGAGCCGTCTGTATAATCGGTTGCAAAGGCATGCTTCCGCGTGACCTGCTCCATTTCCATGAACGGGCCGCGGGCATCGGCCTCTTCGGTCCAAATATCATGGAAGCCTTCCATGATGCCCTGCCAGGTCTTTTTGAAAGGTTTCCCTGAGACGCGGCGGATATAGCGTTGCAGCGCAGCGACGGGAAGGGGCTTGCGGGCGACCCGGTCGAAGTAATCGGCCGTGAAGGAGGGCTGGTCATAGAAATATCGCATGCCGGCGACGGTCATGTAACCGACCGTATAATGGTCCGGGCCGGCTTTCTTGAAGGAGCCATATACCCATTTGTACCAGTCTCGCCAGTCGCCCTGGTCGAAAGCGAGGTGATAATAGTTCAGGAAGTCGCCGGTCCGCCCGCGGCCGGAGGTCGTGAGGGCGGTTTCCGCGACGACGGCGTCGCCTTCCAGCAGCGTCGGCGGCGTGAAAAGGGCGCTGACAGCGCCGGGCCACATTTCGCCCACGAGGTAATTCACCCAGCGGAACGGTTTCCGGTAGGCCAGTTGCATCTGGGTGACGTGGCGGGATTCATGGACCGTCAATTGGGTCGTCCAGGACAGGGGGATGGAGCCATAGGGTTCGGGGTGCGTGTACAGGTCCATCCGTTTCGGTGCCCAGGCTACGGATCCGTTGGAATAGGGGTTGAAGGGGTGCAGGATGACCGGTGTCCGGCCCCACTGCAGGCTGCCGGGCGCCATGCCGGCGCTCCGCCCCACGACGGGCTGCCATTTTTCCAGGTCCAGGAGGTAGGCCCGCGCCAGGGAGTCCAGGCCGTCCGGATAGACGATGCGGTAGTGGTCCGACCCCATGGTGGACCAGCGGCCGAAAGGGTCGGACCCGTTCTGATAGAACTGGGCCGACGCGGCCGTCCCGGCCAGCAGGGCGGCGGCAAGCAAAAGGGTCCTCAGGCGCTTCATACTACAAAACTAACCATTTTTTCTTAACTTTGTCCGACCATTATCCAAGACAATGCGCAAGTATCTGGTCATCCTGTCTTTTTCTCTCCTCTGTGCCTGCGGGCCCCGGGGCGGGAAAGCCGTTTCCGACACCCCGGCCCGGCGTGAGTTCCCCCAGGTGGAGATTCCGTCGATGTACACGGACCCGCAGGAACGGACGGTCTATGTCTTGAACCACTTTTGGGACCGCTTTACCGACACAACCAAGGTGTATACCTGCGATTCCCTGACCGTCAACGGGGTCGCCCTGGATGCGGTGGAATCCCAGATGGGACTTTTTGCGACCTTGCTGAGACAGTTGCCGCTGGAAGAAAGCGGCAAGGCCGTCGCCCGTCTTTATGACCGGGCCGAAGCCTTCGAGCGGAAGAGTCCGGAGTCCAATGTGTTCGAGCAGCTGAGCCGGTTGACGAAGCATTATTTGTACGACCCGAACTCCCCTGTCCGCAATGAGGATTTGTACTGGTATTATGTGGACCGCCTGAGCCGGTGCGACCTGATTGACGGCGGGTATCGGACGGGGTACGAATGGGAAGCCCGGATGTGCCGGCTGAACCGCATCGGAACGCCCGCGGCGGACTTTACCTTCACGGATACGCGGGGCCGGCTCCGTACTTTGTATGGCGTGAAGGCGGACTATACGGTGCTGATTTTCGGAAATCCCGGCTGCAACGCCTGTCAGGAGATCATGGAAGCGATGTCTGCATCGCCGGAGATTTCGGCGCTCATCGATTCCGGCCGCCTGCAGGTCGTGGACGTCTATATCGACCAGGACATCGATGACTGGAAAGCCCATATTCCCGAGTATCCGAAAAACTGGATCAACGGGTACGACCAGGCATATGCCATTCGGACGGACCTCATTTACAACGTCCGAGGTATCCCGTCCGTCTATCTGCTGGACGCGGACAAGACCGTCGTGATGAAAGACGCCCCGCAGGAACTGGTCCTCGGGGCGCTGGCAAGTCTTTAGATTCCGGGTCGCGGCCGGAATGGCGGTCGTGCCGGGTTACGCTGTAAATACCCAGATGATCGCTTCCTCGAGCACTTCGCCGGGGCGGAGGACCGTCGTGGGGAAGCCGGGCTGGTTGGGGGCGTCCGGCGTGTGCTGGCATTCGATGGCAACGGCGTCGTAGTCCTCGAATTCGCGGCCGTATTTGCCCTTCGGGCTGCCTTTGAGCCAGTTTCCGGTATATACCTGCACGGCGGGCTGGGTGGTCAGGATCTCCACCTTGCGGCCCGACTTGGCGGCCCAGAGCTCAGCGCACGGGGTGAGCTGGCCGGGCATCGCGCCGTCGATGAGCCAGCAATGGTCGTAGCCCTTGCCGATCTTGAGGGCCTCGAAGTCGGCGTGGATATCCTGGCCGATGGGTTTGGCCTCCACGAAGTCCATCGGGGTGCCGGCCACGTCGGCGGGTTCGCCGAGCGGGATCTGCGTCGGGTCCGTCGGCAGGTACTGGGAGGCGTTCAGTTCCAGCTTGTGGTCCAGGACCGTGCCGGAGGCTTCGCCGTCCAGGTTGAAATAGACGTGGTTCGTGAGGTTCACGACCGTAGGGGCGTCGGTTTCGGCGGTCAGGATGAGCTTGAGCTCGTTGTCTTCGCTCCATTCATAATGCGCGACGGCCTTCAGGTTGCCGGGATATCCGGCTTCGCCGTCTTCGGAGAAATACATGAACTCCACGGCGTCTCCTTCGATGCGGCTGTCCCAAACCTGGTTCTGGAAGCCCTGCGGGCCGCCGTGCAGGTGATTGGGTCCGTTGTTGACCGGGAGCGTGTATTCCTTGCCGTCCAGCGTGAACTTGCCCTTGGCAACACGGTTCGCAAACCGGCCGGGCACCTTGCCGGCGCAGGGACCGTCGCCGAAGTAGTCAAGCGGATTCGCATAACCGAGCACGACGTCGTCCAGTTTGCCGTCCTTGTCGGGAACGACGACTGACACGATGGCCGCGCCGACGCTGGCCAGTTTCACATACGCGCCGGATGCGTTTTTCAGCGTATAGAGGAAGATTTCCTTTCCGTCGGGGGCGGTTCCCCAGAGTTCTTTCGTGATTTCCATATCCGTTTTGTGTCTTGGTTTCCTTGTCTTACAAATATAAGGATTTTTAGGAATTATCCGTATATTTGCATTCTATGAAACAATACCTGGACCTGCTCAGACATATCCGCACGAACGGCGTCATGAAGGAAGACCGTACCGGCACCGGCACGCAGAGCGTGTTCGGATACCAGATGCGGTTCGACCTGTCCGAGGGCTTCCCGCTGCTGACCACCAAGAAGGTGCACCTGAAGTCCATCATCTATGAGTTGCTGTGGTTCATCGCCGGGGATACGAACGTGAAGTATCTCCAGGATCACGGTGTCACCATCTGGGACGAGTGGGCGGATGAAAACGGCGACCTGGGTCCGGTTTACGGCCATCAGTGGCGCTCCTGGCCTGCTCCGGATGGACGGGCCATCGACCAACTTTCGATGGTCATCGACACAATCAAGCGAAATCCGGACTCCCGGCGCATGCTGGTAACTGCCTGGAACCCTGCTGAAGTGGACAAGATGGCGCTGCCTCCCTGCCACTGCCTGTTCCAGTTCTACGTGGCGGATGGTAAGCTTTCCTGCCAGTTGTATCAGCGGAGCGCCGACGTCTTCCTGGGCGTTCCTTTCAATATCGCTTCCTATGCGCTCCTCACGATGATGATTGCACAGGTGTGCGGTCTCAAGCCCGGCGAGTTCGTCCACACTACGGGAGACACGCATATCTACAGGAACCACTTCGAGCAGGTGGCCACCCAGCTCTCCCGCGAGCCCCGTCCGCTTCCCCGGATGCGGCTCAACCCGGACGTCAAGTCCCTCTTTGAATTCAAGTACGAAGATTTCACCCTGGAAGGCTACGACCCGTGGCCGGCCATCAAAGCCCCCGTCGCCGTATGATGGAAAAGAGTCTGATTGTCGCCGTCGCCGACAACAACGCCATCGGCCGCAAGAACGCCCTGCTATGGAATCTTCCGGGCGACATGAAGTATTTCCGGAAGCAGACCACCGGGAATGTTGTGATCATGGGCTGGATGACCTTCCAGTCCATCGGCCGTCCGCTTCCCAAGCGCCACAACATCGTCATTTCCCTCTTCCCCTGGCCTGAAGCTCCGGCCGAAGTGACGGTCGTCGACAGCCTCGCCGCCGCCTTTGCCGCGGCAGAGAGGGCCGGTCAAGACGAAAAAGCCTTCGTCATCGGCGGTGCCTACACTTATGCCGAGGCGATGGATGTCGTTGATACAATGTATATTACGCACGTTCACGATGCGCCGGAGGACGCGGACGCCTTCTTCCCGCCGATTGACCCTGAAATCTGGGAAGAGGAAAGCCGCAGCGACCTTCAGACCGACCCGGAAACCGGAATCACCTTCGAGTTCGTCGTCTATCGGCGGCGGACCGGTAACGAATAGACACCTCCGTGCCCGGGCTTCTCCCCATGTGGCCCGTCCCGGACGGAAAACGGACTTGACAAATGAAAGAACGCGAGAACTTCGGCAGCCGGATGGCTGTCATCATGGCATTCGCCGGGTCGGCCATCGGCCTGGGCAATATCTGGCGCTTCCCGTATCTGGTGGGCCAGGACGGCGGAGCCGCCTTCGTCATCATCTACGTCATCGCCACGCTCGTCATCTCCCTGCCCATCTTTTTCGCCGAATCGGTCGTCGGCCGGCGCACCGGTGCGAACTGCCGGGGCGCGTTTATCGAGCTGGGTAAAGGCACCGCGTGGCCGTACCTGGGCTTCCTGATGGTATTCACCCCCCTGTGGATCGTCTCTTACTACAGCGTCGTGGGCGGCTGGTCGCTGGAATACCTCATCCAGGCGCTCCGGCTGGATTTCATCCACACGTCGCCGGATGCCATGAGCGGTTCGTTCGAGCGGTTCATCTCGCGGACCTGGGCCCCGCTGGGCTTCCACCTGGCATTCCTGGCCGTCACCGTTGCCATCGTCGCCCTCGGCGTGAAGTCCGGTATCGAAAAGTTCAGCAAGATCTGCCTGCCCATCCTGTTTGCGCTGGTGGTGCTCATCGCGGTCTATTCCCTCACCCTCCCGGGTGCGCAGAAGGGCCTTGCATACCTGTTCAAGCCTGATTTTTCAAAAGTGACCATCGGCACATGCCTGGATGCGCTGGGGCAGTCGTTCTACTCCCTTTCGCTGGGTATGGGCATCATCATCACCTATTCCTCCTATGTGAGCAAGAAGGAAAACCTGATGGCTTCAGGAGTGGGAACGGCCGTTTCCGACATGCTGTTCGCCATCCTGGCCGGCGTCGCCATCATGCCGGCCGTGTTTGCCGCCGGAATCGAGCCGGGAAGCGGCCCCGGCCTGATCTTCGACACGTTGCCGTACATCTTCGCCCAGATGGGCCTGGAGATGCCGTGGCTCAGTTCCATCGCCGCCATCCTGTTCTTCTTGACCATCCTGTTCGCCGCCCTCACCTCGTCCATTTCCCTGATTGAGGTGGGCGTGGCGTATCTGACGGAGGAGCGGGGCTTCAAGCGCGGATGGGCCTGCGTGTTCCTGTTCGTCATCACCGGAGCCCTCGGCGGTCTGTGCAGCCTTTCCTTCGGCCCGTTGGTGGACGTGAAAGTCCTTGGCAGGGGCTTCTTCGACCTGTTCGACACCATCGCATCCAATGTCCTCCTCACGGTCGGCGGCCTCCTGGTTGTCCTGTTCGTGGGCTGGAAGATGCCCAGGGCCGACGTTTTCGATGAGCTCACCAACGGCGGAACAAAACGCCGGAACGTCCGCCTGTTCAATCTCTTCTACTTCCTGATCCGGTACATCGCCCCCGTTGGCCTGCTCGTCCTCATCCTTTCCAACTTGCTATGACGCCCCGGGAGAACTTCGGCAGCCGCTTCGCGGTAATCATGGCCATGGCCGGCAGCGCCGTGGGCCTCGGCAACATCTGGCGTTTCCCGTATATGGTGGGGGAGCATGGCGGTGCCGCCTTCATCATCCTGTACGCGTTGGCGAGTTTCATCCTGGTCCTGCCCATCTTCTTTGCAGAGACCATTATCGGCCGCCGCAGCCGCCAGGGCACCTTCGGCGCCATGGAGAAACTCGCGCCGGGATCCCGTTGGAAGTGGTTGGGGCTGCTGACGGTCTTTGCGCCCATCATTATCCTGAGCTATTACAGCGTCGTGGGCGGCTGGTCGGTGGAATACCTGTACAAGGCGGTCTGCCTGGACTTCACGAATACGCCCCCGGAGCGGATCCAGGGCTTCTTCGGCCAGTTCATCTCCTCCACCGGCGGTCCCATCGCGGTCCATACCATCTTCATGCTCCTGGTCGCGGGCATCGTCCTGGCGGGTGTCAAGAAAGGCATCGAAGGTTTCACGAAAGTGACGATGCCGGTCCTGTTCGTGCTCATCGTCGCCCTGGCCGTTTACTCCGTGACGCTGCCGGGCGCCTCCGAAGGGGTGGCCTATCTGGTCAAGCCCGATTTTTCCAAGATCGATGCGCGCGCCGTTGCGGCCGCCCTGGGTCAGGCCTTCTTCTCGCTGTCGCTGGGGGTGGGAACGATCCTTACCTACGCATCGTATATGCGAAAGGAAGAGAATATCCTGGCGTCCGGCATCGGAACGGCCGTTTCGGATCTCTTGTTCGCCATTATCGCGGGCTTCGCCGTGATGCCGGCCGTGTTTGCCGCAGGCATCGCCCCCGGTGCGGGTCCCGGCCTGGTCTTTGACACGCTGCCGTTCATTTTCAACCAGATGGGCGCCAACGTTCCCTGGCTCAGCGCCACGATTGCCATCATCTTCTTCGTGACTATCCTCGTGGCGGCCCTTACCTCGGCCATCTCGATGATGGAGGTGGGTGTAGCCTATCTGACGGAGGAAAAGGGCATGCGGCGTCCGACGGCCGTGTTCATCATCACAGCCTTCGCCTGGACCGTGGGCGTGCTGTGCAGCCTCTCCTTCGGCCCCCTAGCCGAAGTCAAGCTCCTGGGTAACAGCATCTTCGACTTCCTGGATAAACTCTGCTCCGACTGGCTCCTTCCGGCCGGTGGCCTGCTCTTCACGCTGTTTGTGGGATGGAAGATGTCCCGCCCCGATGTCTATGAGGAATTTACCAACGGTGGTACCCTCAAGGTAAACGCCGCGCTCTTCCGGACGGTCTGGTTCCTGATCCGGTACGTCGCTCCCGTGGGCATTGTCGTGATTTTCCTGACGAATCTGATTCTCTAGACCCCCAGCTCGTCCTTCATCGCCCGCAGCGCATCAAAGGCCTGCAGGGGTGTCATGTTGTTGAGGTCGAGGGACTTGAGCCGGTCCCGGAGCGACTCCAGGAGCGGGTCGTCCAATTGGAACATGGAGAGTTGGATGGAGCCGTCCTTTTCCACGCGACCCTCTTTCGTGTTGTGCGGCTTGACGGGCGTAAGTGCGCCGATGCGTTCGAGCGCCTGGGAATTCTCCAGGGCCTTGAGGGTTCGTTCGGCGCTTTCCAGCACAGGTGTCGGCATGCCGGCCATGCGGGCGACATGGATACCGAAACTGTGCGCCGTTCCGCCTTCCTTGATCTTCCGGAGGAAAATGACTTCCTTCCCCACTTCCTTCACCGTCACATGGAAGTTCTTCACGCGCGCAAAAACGCCTTCCAGGTCGTTCAGTTCATGATAGTGGGTGGCGAATAGGGTCTTGGCCCCCTTGCCATATTCGTGGATGAACTCCACGATGCCCCGGGCGATGGACATGCCGTCGTAGGTCGATGTTCCCCGCCCGATTTCGTCCAGCAGGACCAGCGACCGGGCCGACAGGTTGTGGAGGATCATCGCCGTTTCCAGCATCTCCACCATGAAGGTGGATTCGCCGCGGGAGATGTTGTCCGTCGCGCCCACGCGGGTGAAAATCTTGTCGAAATACCCGATGCGGGCGGCGTCGGCCGGCACGAAGGAACCCGTCTGGGCCATCAGGACGATGAGGGCAGTCTGCCGCAGGAGCGCGGATTTACCGGCCATGTTCGGACCGGTCAGGATGATGATCTGCTGGGACTTGGAATCCAGGAAAATGTCATTCGGGACATATTCCTCGCCGGCGGGCATCAGGGTTTCGATGACCGGGTGTCGGCCCGCCTTGATGTCCAGCGAGAGGGAATCGTCCATCACGGGCCGGCAGTAGTGCCGGTCAATCGCCTGTTCCGCGAAGCCCGCGAGCACGTCCAGTTTCGCCAGGATGCGGCTGTTTTTCTGGATGGCGGAGATCCCGTCCTGGACATGGGCGATGAGGGCGGCATAGATACGCGTCTCAATTTCGTAGATGCGGCTTTCCGCCGTCACGATCTTCTCCTCGTATTCCTTCAGCTCCTCGGTGATGTATCGTTCGGCATTCACCAGCGTCTGCTTGCGGATCCACTCCGGGGGAACCTTGTCCTTGAAGGTGTTGCGGACTTCGATATAGTAGCCGAAAACGTTGTTGTAGGCGATTCTGAGCGAAGGGATGCCGGTGCGCTCGGCCTCCCGCTGCTGCATCTGCAGGAGGTAGTCCTTACCGCTGCCGGAAAGGCCCCGCAGCTCGTCCAGGTCCTCGTCCACGCCCTCCGCGATAACCGGTCCCTTGCCGATCTGGGCGGCGGGTTCCGGGTCCAGGGTGTTGACGATTTCCTTGTAAATCTTCTCGCAGCCGACGAGCCCCTTCATCAACTTGTCCAGGGCGTCGCAACCCTTTCCGACACAGTTTCCCTTCAGCGGGCCCATCTGGGCGAGGCCGCGGCTCAGCTGCAGGACTTCACGTGGGAGCGCCTTGCCGTTGGCGATACGTCCGAGAATGCGGTCCAGGTCACCGAGCTTCCCCAGTTCTTCCTGCACGTCCTGCAGGGTTTCCGGATGTTCGACGAAGAACTGCACGACGTCGTAGCGCTGGTCCAGTTCCTTCCGGTCGAGGATAGGCATCGCCAGCCAGCCGCGCAGCATCCGGGCGCCCATAGGTGACGAGCAGCGGTCCAGCGTCTGTACCAGGGACACGCCCTCGCGCCCCGACGCCGCCTGGAAAACCTCCAGGTTGCGGAGGGTGAACGGGTCCATCCACACGAACTTGGCCTCGTCGATACGGCCGAGGGTGGAGATATTCCGCAGACCGGCGTGCTGTGTCTGCTCCAGGTACACCATCAGGGCACCCGCGGCGCAGATGCCGAGCGGCATCGTGTCCACGGCGAACCCCTTGAGGCTGTCCACGCGGAGTTGCCGCTTGAGCTTCTCCACCGCCGCGTCATACACGAAGGCCCATTCGTCCAGGGAAGTCGTATAGTAGTCGCCGAAACGGTCCTTCACGCCCTTTTCGTAACTGCGGGGGACCACCAGTTCCTTGGGAGAAAGCGAGCCCAGGAGGGTGCCGATGTAGTCCAGCGCCCCTTGTGCCACCTGGAACTGGCCCGTGGACACGTCCAAAAAGGCGGCGCCGCACAGGTCGCGCTCGAAAGCAAGGCCACATAGGAAGTTGTTCTCCTTGATTTCCAGCATGTTCTCGCCGAAGGAGATACCCGGCGTGACGATTTCCGTCACGCCGCGCTTGACGAGCTTCTTCGCGAACTTGGGGTCTTCCAGCTGGTCGCAGATGGCCACCTTGAAGCCGGAGCGGACGAGTTTCGTCAGGTAGTTCTCGATGGCGTGGTGCGGGAATCCGGCCATGGGAATGGGGCCCTTGTCGCCGTTGGATTTCTTCGTCTGCACGAGGCCCAGCACCCGGGACGCCGTCACGGCGTCGTCCGAGTAGGTCTCGTAGAAGTCCCCCACGCGATACAGCAGCAACGCTTCGGGGTGCTGTGCCTTCACCTCGAAAAACTGTTTGATCAGGGGGGTGTCCTCCGCCATCTTCGCCATCGTGCCTTGCGTCTTGAAAACACACAAAGATACAATTTTTTGTTAACTTTGTAATCTATGAAACGCGTCCTCGTCATCACCTATTATTGGCCCCCGTCCGGTGGGTCGGGAGTCCAGCGTTGGGTGAAATTTGCGAAATACTTGCCTCAGGAAGGCTGGCAACCGGTCATCTATACGCCGGAGAATCCGGAATACACGGCCATCGACCATACTTTGGAGGCGGAAATCCCCCATGGAACGGAAATCATCCGGCAACCCATCACCGAGCCGTACGACATCTATCGCAAGCTGATGGGGAAGGGGGCGTCGACGGACATGAAGACGCTAACGGCCGGCGCTGCCGGCGGCGCCGTCACGGAAATCTCCAGCGGCCGCAAATCCTTCAAGCAGCGCCTCTCCCTGTGGATCCGCGGTAACCTGTTCGTCCCGGATCCACGCGTGGGCTGGGTGCGCCCGAGCGTGCGTTTCCTGAAGAAATATCTGGCGGAACACCCTGTCGATGTCGTCGTCACGACTGGGCCGCCTCACTCGATGCACCTCATCGGCCAGCGGCTGCACAAGGAGCTCGGGATTCCCTGGATTCCCGATTTCCGCGATCCGTGGACCCGGATGTATTACCTCAAGCACCTGCCGATGACCCGTCGCACTTGGCGCAGGCTCCGGGCGATGGAACAGTCCGTGCTGGACGAGTGCTCCACCGTGCTGGCCGTCACGCCCCTCGTGCAGGATGAGTTCCGGGCGCAGACGAAGACGCTCGTGGCGATGATTACGAACGGCTACGACGGCGGGGATTTCGACCAGCCCGTCGAGCCGGACGGCCTTTTCAACGTCGTCCACACCGGCCTTTTCGCCGCCGACGGAAACCCGCTGAATCTCTGGAAGGCGCTGGGTGTCAAGGCCTGGGCCGATCCGGACTTCAAGAAAGCGCTGCGTCTTAGGCTTGTGGGCAAGGTGGACCGCGAGGTGTACGCCGCCATCGAGGAGGCGGGACTCCGGGAAAACGTCGTGGACCTCGGCTACTGCGACCACCTCACGGCGGTCCGTGAGCAGCTCGCCGCCTCGATACTCATTCTCCCGCTCCGGAACGACCCTGAATACCGGCCCATCCTGCCCGGCAAGCTATTCGAGTACCTCGCTTCCCGTCGTCCCATCCTCGGCGTAGGCCAGGAGGACGGGGCTATGGCCCGTGTCCTTGCCGACACCGACGCCGGCGTTACGGCGGACTGGGACAATATCACCGCGATGCGCGATTTCCTGGACAAGGCGTGGGAACAGCACAAGGCCGGCGGTGTACCGCCTGTTGCGGGCGACATCGCCCGTTTCTCCCGCCGGAACCTGACCCGCGAACTGGCCGCCCTGCTGGACCGGGTCTCAAACGAAAACAAGTAAGTCATGGACAAGAAACTGTTGAAGAATATCGGCATCGCCCTCGGCGCCGTCCTTTTTTTCCTCGTGCTCAGTTACGGTTTCGTGCCGCAGGTGCTGCAGGGAGAAATCGTGAACCAGAGCGACATATCGGGGTACATCGGCATGTCGCATGAGATGTCGGAATGGAACGCCGCGCATCCGGACGACCCGACTTACTGGACGGATTCGATGTTCGGAGGCATGCCCACGACGGCCATTTCCACCCAGAACGGCGGAGATGCCACGCAGGGGATTTATAATCTGCTGCTTACGGGCAAGCGGCCTGCGACGTACTTGTTCATCGCGCTTCTGGGCGCTTTCCTGTTGATGCTGTCGCTGGGTATCAGCTGGCCGCTGGCCATCGGCGGCGCCGTGGCCGTGGCGTTCTGTGCCTACAATTTCCAGATCATCCAGGTGGGCCACAATACGAAGATGCAGGCGATCGCCTTCTTCCCGTGGGTGCTGGCGGCGCTCATCTATACCTATCGGAGCCTTGAATCCAAGAGCCGCTGGCTGGCGAAAGTGCTGCTGGGCGCCGTCCTGTTCAGCCTGGCGCTGAGCCTGCAGATCAAGGCGAACCATCAGCAGATCACCTATTACCTGGCCATCCTGGTGCTGCTGTATGCCCTGGTTGAATTCATTGACATTCTCCGCAAGCGGAAAGACCGCATCGGCCGTTTCTTCATCGCATCGGCCCTGTTGCTGGTTGTCGGCGGCGTGGGCATCGCTACGAATGTGAACAAGCTTCTTCCGCTCGCGAAATACACGCCGAACACCATGCGCGGCGGCTCCGAGCTCACGCAGGACGGGGCGGTAAAGGGCGGCGGTCTGGACCTGGATTACGCAACGGCCTGGTCCTATGGCTGGGAAGAACTGCCCAACTTGATGATTCCGAATTTCAACGGCGGTTCGTCGGCGCAGGCCGTCGATCCGGCCAAATCGGAAACCATCCAGCTCCTGAAGCGTGCCGGGCAGTCGAATCTCCGCGAAATCGCCAAGGGCCTGCCCCTCTACTGGGGCCCCCAACCCTTCACGGCCGGACCCATGTATATGGGTGCGATTACGGTGTTCCTGTTCATCCTAGGGCTGTTCCTGTACAAGGGGAAGGACAAGTGGTGGATCATCGTGAGTACCGTCATCGCCATACTCATGGCCGTGGGCAGCCATTTCATGGTTTTTACCAAGTTCTGTTTCAAGGT
>JAEEGK010004903.1_pt1 | contig 32511 bp, 26 predicted proteins | sample 8958771 | NCBI WGS metagenome assembly JAEEGK01 (sample SAMN16246547, study PRJNA631951) | gut metagenome | biome: gut microbiome; feature: rumen; material: SC-attached | host: Bos | place: Iran: Karaj | collected 2018-10 | reverse complement strand
AGAAGATTAACCCATACGTAGAGTCCAATATATTCAGTAGCGTAGAAAACGTAAATCTTGCTACTGTAATAGCTTACAAGCAGGATGGGGTTAAGCATCATTTTCTTGATACATATGATGAATAATGAAAGGCTTCCCCCTATGGGGGAAGCTGGCACCGAAGGTGACTGATGAGGGGAGTATTCCCCTTATTTTTTTAGCTTAGTATATCGTATATACGTTGTAAGTATTGGATAAATTCTTTGGAGAAATTTGGTAAAAATGTAGAAAATAGGATAAATGACAAGTTGTTCTTGAAAGAGAATATGAAAAGTGAGATTATATAACATGTGTGTAAAATGTGAATTTACATATTTAGGGAGTTAAAATTTTTGTAGGGAAAATAATGTTGTGAATGGCTAATTCTAGGGAAATCAATCCGTGTCTGGGAGAGAGAATCAGTAAAACAACAAACACAATTTAATACTTTAAAAGTAGGAGGAATAAACCGATGTATCTTATTGACTTTTTTAAACGTATGACAAGGAAATCAAATATTCCAGTTTTAATTTACTTAGTTTTAAATATTTTTGTAATCGCTGGAATAGTGCAATTGTTTTTAGGCGGTGGAGAACTTCCATTTTGGAAAGCTTTATTAATTGGCCTTGGCATGTATATTGTTTCTTTGTTAATAGCATTGTCACCAATTGGTGAATGGATTTTGAGACTTCAAACTGGCTGTAGAAAGATAAAAAGAGCAGAGCAGATAAATTTCTTAGAGCCAATTTTTAGAGAGGTATATGATAAGGCTAAGCAATTAGATCCTTCAATTCCAGACGATGTTCGACTTTATATAAATTCAGATGAAGAACCAAATGCTTTTGCTACTGGTAGAAAGACTATTTGTGTTACAGAAGGATTGCTTCACACACCAGCAGAACAAATAAAGGCTACATTAGGTCATGAGTTTGGACATCTTGCTCATAAAGACACAGACTTGATTCTAGTTGTGTCTGTTGGAAATCTTATAGTTACTGGATTTATTCTTGTAATTAGATTAATTATAGATTTTGTTAATTTGATTTTAGGTCTTTGTACATTATTTATTGGTGGCCGCGAGGGATTCTTTGCTGCTATTGTGACAGGTATATACCATGCTTTAATATCTGCGGTAGTTGCTGGACTTACATGGATTTGGACTAAGATAGGCGTTCTACTCGTAATGCATGCTAGTAGAGCTAATGAATTTGAGGCTGATGAATTTTCATTTAATCTTGGTTATGGTAATGAGTTATGCATGCTTTTGGATAGCATTAATGGTGCAAGCGCAAAAGGACTTTTTGCAAACTTGGCAAGTAGTCATCCAGATAAGGATGATAGAATAGCTAAGCTTCAGGAATTGGGTGCAACATATCGAGCAACTTATGGAGCATAAAATATTTGCCAGGAGTATGTTTAGATGACATATTCCTGGCTATTTTTGTATTGCTAGGAGGAAATATTTTTGGAAAATACTACTATAGTGACTGTAAAAGAGCAGGAACAGGTACAGCTACTTAACAATGGATTAGTTACTGCAGATAGATTTATTAATAAAAATTACCTTATAGATTTGTCGGAACAAAATGTTGTTCCTTTGGATGAGAGTGAAAAAACTGCTAATTCAATAAGATTATTTAAGATTATAAAATTAGTTTATGATAAAACAGAAAATGTTAATGATAAGCTTATTAGTGTATATAGTGCCTTACAAAATGTGGATAGTTCAGCGATTCTTCTGATAAATGGTACAGGGAAAGATGTGACTTTTTATATTGGGGTTCGTTCATTAGAAAACGTATCTACAGCAGGAAAAATATTAGAAAAAAGCTTTGTTGGAAACTTTCCAGGTAGCACATTGGAAAGTCTGAAGAATAGCGAGATTTTAGAGGTGATGGATGCAATATCAAAATCAGATACATACAATTCATCACGAAATATTTCTTGTGTTACTGTAATTCCATCAACACGAGATGAGGATAAGGATAGATTTGTTCAAGGCATAGAGAAGTTTATTGATACAATGCAGGGCGAGAAATTTACGGCAGTATTATTAGCTAAACCTGTGCCTAAAGATGAATTGGAAATTCGAAAAAGAGGATTTGAAGAACTGTATTCTTCATTATCTCCATTTATTAAAACATCCCTGGCATATGGTGAGAACTATAGCAAAGCTGTCACAAATGGAATGTTTGAAAACTTTTCGCACTCAGTAAACAATAGTATTTCAAATACAACAGGGAGAAATTCAAGTACAAATTTATCGCATACTCATGGAACCAATCATGGAACCACTATGGGGATGGGCGGATTTGGAGTTAATTCGGGTACCACCAATAGCACGACCAAAGGGTATTCGTCAGGTACATCATGGTCTAAATCCGTTACGGAAGGCACCGCTGATACTTCAGGAAGTGGGACAAATACGTCTGACACAGAAACTCGTGGTAATACCAGGACATTAACGGTAGAGCATCAGAATAAATCTGTAGCAGTTTTGTTGGATAAGATAGATGAACAACTGGAGAGAATAAAGGCCTGTGAGGCATTTGGTGTATGGGAATGTGCTGGCTATTTTATAGCAGATGATATTCAGACATCTGTAGTAGCTGCAAATACATATAAAGCCTTGATGCTCGGAGAGGATACTGATGTAGAAAATTCATTTATTAATGTATGGGGAATAAAGACTCCGGAAAATGCAAAAAGAGTTCTTGAATACATTGAAAATGGGCAGCATCCGATTGTTGAAATATCTCCTGAATTAGGATATGAAAAGCAATATGTTACTCCAGGTAATTTTATTAGTGGACAGGAAATTCCTTTGTTGATGGGGCTTCCACAGAAATCTGTAACCGGCCTGACAGTGAGTAATATTGCTGAATTTGGAAGAAATGTATTTATTCAAAACGAGCGTCCAAATCAAAAGAAAATTCAGATTGGCAAGGTTTATCACATGGGAAATACTGAGGATAGCATTGTAAATTTGGATTTAAATAGTTTTACATCCCATTGCTTTATTACCGGTTCAACAGGTTCAGGAAAGTCAAATACTACATATGGGTTGATTGAAAAATTTATTCAGAATGATATACCTTTTTTGGTTGTTGAACCAGCAAAGGGGGAATACAAAGAGGCGTTTGGAGCAGTTGAAGGAATCAATATTTTTTCTACAAACCCACTTATCGGACAGATGCTCAAATTAAATCCATTTAGATTTGATAATAATATTCATATACTAGAGCATTTGGACCGTTTAATTGAAATATTTAATGCTTGTTGGGAAATGTATGCTGCAATGCCGGCTATTTTGAAGGATGCAGTTGAGAAAACATATATAGAAAAGGGATGGGATTTATTAAATTCTATATATATGCGAGAGGGTGAGCCTGTATATCCTACATTTAACGATTTGATGAGAGTACTTCCTAATGTTATTAATGAGTCGGGCTACTCTGCTGATACAAAAGGCGATTATATAGGAGCATTGGTTACTCGTGTGAATTCATTGACTAATGGTATTTCAGGACAAATTTTCTGTGATAATTACGACATTTCTGATGAAGTAATGTTTGATCAAAATACTATTGTTGATTTGAGTAGAGTAGGTTCTACTGAAACTAAATCATTAATTATGGGAATTCTTGTGCTTAAGCTTTCAGAATATAGAATGGCACATGCAAATCAAGCTAACGCTAGTCTTAGGCATATTACTGTTCTTGAAGAAGCGCATAATCTTTTAAAGCGAGTTACCCCAGGTTCGGCGGGAAGTAATGTTGTTGGAAAGTCAGTAGAGATGATTTGTAATAGCATTGCTGAGATGAGAACCTATGGTGAAGGTTTTATTATTGTAGATCAGTCACCTACAGCAGTAGATGTTGCTGCAATAAAAAATACAAATACAAAGATTCTTATGAGATTGCCTGAAAAGGAAGATTGCGAGGCGGTTGGTAATGCTGCTGGTCTAAATGAAGATCAAATACGAGAAATGTCTAAATTAGGTACTGGTATAGCTGTTGTAATGCAGAATAACTGGTTAGAAGCAGTCCTTACACATATAGATGCATTTTCAAATCAGTATGAGAAAAAAATCAAACCAGTAAATTATGCCGATATGAAGGTGTTAAAGGGAAGAGTAGTGCAAGAAATTATGCAGCAGTATATTGTAAACAAAACTATGGATTTAGATAAAATGTATGCTGTGATTGATAGCGTAGATATTGATTCATATAAACGAAAAGAGATGCACTGCTGTATGAGTTATGTGATAAACAGATTGTTAAAGGGAAGAGATATTGATTTCTTTTGCGATACATTATTGAATATTTCGGGAACAAAGAATTTATTTGATATTATCGAAAATACGGTAAAGAAAAATGAAGAAGGGGCTGATGAAAAATACGAGGCTGCAAGTGTAAGGCGTTGGAAGGCGAGATTTAGGCAAGAACTTACAAAATATCTCGAATTGCCGGATGACTACAACAATACGTTAGTAAAGTATTTGATTCACACTCAAGAAATGGAGCAGACAAGTATTGATTACTTTGCTGTTAAAAAAATTCTGTATTAGGAGGATATGATTTTGAATTCATTACAAATCAAAATGAATCCGTTTAAGGATATAAATATTGTGTCACTTGATGATAAGCCATTATCGCCATATAGTGAGTTAAATAATTATATGAAAGAGCCTTTCATTAGTTGGGCGGCTAAACTGTTAGATGCGGCTGAAAGAGAAATAAATGATGATTTTTCGCTAGTTGTCATCTCAGGACTATTTGAACGCTTGTTTTTGGAAGATATACAAAAAGATTTTGAGCCATGTAAAGAATTTTTAGCGAAAGATGTACCGCTTAATACTTCTGTTGATGAGAGACTAGATATAATTAAGAATCTTGCCAATAAATATAATGTTGCGATTCCGCTTGATGAGTGCAGGTTGCCTTTATATGCGGATATTCCTGTTTCATTGGATGCTGCGCTGGTAAGTGAAGTCAAAATAGAAGATGCAAGAATAATTATTACTAATAATAAAGAGATTGTTTCGCAAGCAAAAGATAATGGCCAAGGATTTATAATTCTTTTATTGTCAGATATTAACAGGATTAACGTTATTGGCAACGAGAGGTATGTTTGGGAGCTAAAAGAAGAAAGATTAAATACCATTTTAGAAAGTATTGTAGACAGATTTGTAAAAACATCTGTTATTGTTAAAACTGCGGCAATGCTCAATGGTATTAGTGATACGATGGCAGCTGAGGATCGTAAAGCCTTATTTTTGGCAACGGAAATAGATTCTGTTATCACGGTAGCAGATATTCCTAGACTTGAGTTGGGAGAAACAGTTTCAATTAAAATAGAAACAATACCTGAAAAAAGTGATATTCCATCTATAAGAATTATTCCGCAGAGAGATAACATTATTCAGGTAGACGGATCAAATATAACTGCAGTTTCTCTGGGAACAACGATTATTGATATCTACAAGGCGGAAGAGAACATACCATTTGAGAGAAAAACAGTTGAGGTATTTAAAAATAATTTCGTAAATAATATTGATTTAAGCTTGGAATCAGAAACCATGGGGATAAATAAAAAGCAAATTATAGATATTGTTTGTACACCACCGGATGCTGATGATGCACAGCTAGTCGAATGGTCTGTTGATAATAATGTTGTTTCAATAAATGAAAATGGTGAAATAGTTGCTTTATGTGAGGGCGATGCAACTATTACTGCATCTACTAACAAAGCAACAGCTTCTGTAAGAGTAAGGGTTTTACCAAATATTAAATCGATGAAAGCATCAATTTCTGAGAGTAATTTATATGTTGGACAGACTGCTGAAATTTTTGTTTTAGTTGAGCCTAAGGAGTGTTTTGATTCATCTTATGAATGGAAATCTAGTGATAGTAATGTAGCTGTTGTGGAAGAACAGGATGATGGAAAAAATGTCATTAGGGCCAAAGGAATAGGCAATTGTGTTTTGACATGTGAAGCGATTGAAGGTGATTGCTCGACAATGTGCAATGTAAAAGTCGAAAGCACTTTTAAAAAGAGAGAAAATGCTCACGGATTTTTGAGTTTAACTGCAGTGTTAGTTGTAGCTTGCATATTTTGTTCTGCGCTAGCAGTTTCTGTTGCGATATTGCCTTTAGCTATAGCAGTGGGTGTCTTTGGCATATTAGCAATGATTAGAAATAAATCAGATATATTCTGGGCATTAATTCTAATAGCAGTGGCGGTATTTATAGCATCAGAATCGATGGGAATAACAAATATTGTTTAGATAATCTGAAAGGAGAGTTCCCATGGGAATAGAAGGTGGTTCTAGTAATAATGAGATACAGAGCCAGGAAATAAATCAATCAAATAACGAGCAAGTAGAGATAAATCAAGCTGAACAACAACGTAGTGGTGAAGAACTTGAAGGCAATTCTACAATAGATAACGAAGGCGAAAGAAAGCAAATTGCAGGCAAAGATGAAGCTGAAAATTTAAATTCAGATGAGGCATCTAAACTAGATAAAGAAAATTCTATTGAGGATGATTCTAGTCAGGAACAGCAAGAAGCAAATCAAGATGATAGTCCTGAAAAAATGCAATTAGATAATCAGGATACTATCGAGGGTGAGTCTAATGATAATTTTAAAGCAGAAAGTGATAATATAAAGGAGTCGGATTCCCTTGATTCAGATGAAACAATTGAGGATGCTAATGATAAAGAAGAGGACAAATCGGAAGATGATACGGTTGAAGATTCATTAGATTCGGATGACTCGATTGAATCAGAAAGTGACGAGGGAGAAATAGAAAGCTCAGACAAAGATATGGAAAAAGACTCTTTAGATGATGAAGATACTATCGAAGATTCTAACGATGTAGAAGACGACTCAAATGATTCAGTCGAACCTGAGGATGCAGAAGACGAGACAGAAGACACGGAAGATAAGGTAGACGATCAAGAGGAGTCAGAGGATACGGAAGATGAAGTGGATAATCGTGATGAGACGGAAGACACGGAAGACGAAGTGGACAATCAAGAGGAGCCAGAGGATACGGAAGACGAAGTAGATAATCAAGAGGAGCCAGAGGATACGGAAGACGAAGTAGATAATCAAGATGAGCCAGAGGATACGGAAGACGAAGTAGATAATCAAGATGAGTCGGAGGATACGGAAGATGAAGTGGACAATCAAGACGAGACAGAAGACACGGAAGATGAGGTAGATAATTTAGATGAGTCGGAAGATACGGAGGACGAAGTAGATAATCTAGACGAGTTAGTTGACATTGAAGACGAGGTAGATAATCCAGATAAGCAAGAAGACAATGAGGGTGATACAGAGCTCTTAGATGAAACACACGTAGAGGCCGAATTAACGAGGATAGAAGAAACTGATAATGGAGATGATTTAAAGGAATCAGAAGGGGGTGGATTGCAAGAAAAAAATGATGAGGGAGGAAAAAACGGCGATGTTTATGAAATTGAAAAACCTCTGTCTGAACGTCTAAATGAAATATATAGTAAGTACTATGATGGAGCAGAAAAATTTGGTGAAGATGAATATGGCAATCCTTGCGCAATATTATCACCTGAAGAGAAGAAAAGTCTCGTGGACGAATTAAAGCATGAATATGATGATACCCCTTTGGATGAGCGTGGTAATGATTTTGTCCCTGAATCTGCAGATTATCTAAAGGATTCGTCTATTAGCAGGCAAGAAGCTGCTGATGGTAGTCAACAATTATGGATAAACTATAAATGGCCTGAAGAGGATGGCTTTAAGACGAAAGATGGAGTAGTTGATAAGAGCGAGGTTACGATTCAAAAAGGGGATGTGATTGACAGAGTAGGACATAATGGTGGTAGATTTACATCTCCTGTTAAAGATGGAAAGCCATATTCCACGGAAAGTAGAGCTTTACCATATTACTTCACTGAGAATAATATTGAGAATGAACCATCTTATCATCAGTTTAGAGCCACAGATGATATCACACCGGTTAATATCCGAGATAGTATAAACAATGTGTCTGATAAAGAAAAAAGAGCATCTTTTCAAAAAGAATTTAATAAAAGCAATGGGAAAACATATGAAGGTGAGATTGGACAAGCATTTTCGGATGATGATGGTGGAGGAATTCAGTATCATATGCCAATGAGTATTCAATCACTGATAAACTTAGGTTTGTTAGAAGAATTGTAGGAGGATTAAGATGAAAAAAGAAGAGTTTATTACTAAAATTAATGAAGCAAAACTAGGGGGAAAAGTGTTTGTTAAACCGAACAATTATGCTGGAGGACCATTTTTCCTAGGATGTTTTTTTGATGGAACCAATTGGGTTGCTTATGAAAATGATGAAAGAGGTAAACATGAGGATTTAATAAGAACACCATCAGAGGATGATGCTTTTCAATACTTGTATGAATATATGATAGGTAAATTTTAAAAAAGTTTGTTTAGTCGTTGGCTTACCAAGAAATCAAATTTGAAGATGTATGTAATTTTCTATATTTTAAACTGAGTGGATAGTTAGTTTGTAAGAATACTTTAAGGTTTATGTACATAGTTAAATACGATTGTAATTTAACCGCAAATTATTTATATAAAATCTAGCAAGTGCTAGGAGGCACTTGCTAGATTTTTGCGTTTATATCCAATTAATAGCTATTTCTTTAAAACGAGGTAGCGACAATTCGCAGTAGCCATATGTGTTTATAGCTATAACACCACTTCCACTGAGTCGCCTTTTATATGTTGGAAATGATTGATCCGTTAAGTGAGCTTTTTCTTTTATATCTTTCACTCGAAGTGAACCTGTTTCAGAAGAGACAAGAAGACTTACTATTTCTCTATCTTTATTTGATAGTTCAGACCATATTTTCTCGTAAGAGTACTCTTCCATGTATTCATCGAACATTCTTGATAACTTATCTAATGACATGTCTTTGTTTTCAAATTTTAGATATCCAATAACTTGAAAAGCATAAGAGTAGCCGCGTGTAAACTTGGCCATTTCAGTGGCTTCTTCAGCACTTATTTCCAAAACATCCTCAAAGTAATGAGCCATTTGCAGAGTATTTAATGGTTCGAGTTGATATTTAGGTGCGCGATATAAAAATGTGAGATTTTTCTCGTTTTGTAGAGCGTTAATATTTTTGTATAGACCAGTCATCACCAAATATATAGGTAGTTTTTCGATCAGAAACATTTGGTATGCGCTAGTAAATATTCTAAAGTTGGTATCGTTGGTAGCTTCATCAATAGCTACAATAACGCGCTTGTTCATTTTCTTAATTATTGCAAGCATTTTTTTTAGCTGTACTTCAACGTTTTGTGCAGGTCCGTTTGTTTCAACTGAAATACTTGCGATAAGGTTTAAAGAAATCTTTGCTTTAATGAAAGCTGCCTTAAGTATAGGATTTTCATATAGATTTGCAGCCAAGGCAGGAAGTAAAGGAGTGGTTGGATTTAGAGTAACTACAATATAATCTTCCTGCTGACGCATTCTATCTAAGAGAGCAGTCATAGTGACAGTTTTTCCAGAACCACGAACTCCTGTAATCAAATAAACAGCAGTGCTTGGTGTTGGATTAGTGAAATTTGATACCATCTTATCAATATCTTTTTCTCTTGAGATGATTTTATTTGGCTCGACACCGAAAGTAAGGCTAAATGGATTGTTCATATTTCTACCTCGTGGTTGTATTTTAATTAGTTTTAATTGGTTTGTATCATTTTAATTAGTTTTAATTGGTTTTAATTAGTTTATATTATTTTAATTAGTTTTAATTAGTTTGTCAATTGTGTTTGACATGGATACTATTGAGAAAAAATTTCAATAGATGATAATAATTCAAAAACCTATTGACTAGATAGGTTAATGATGATACTTTTATTTACATATTGAATTGATGGGTAATTGAAAAGGAGCAATTATCCACTCAAAATATTATGTATAAGAAAGGTATCAAATATGTTTGTATATGCAGATAATGCTGCTACTACAGCAGTTAGCAAGAAGGTTGTGGAGGCAATGCTTCCATATTATACAGAAGTTTATGGAAATCCATCTAGCCTATATACCGTTGGTCAGAAGGCCAAGGAAGCTTTAGAGGATGCTCGAGAGAGAGTAGCTAAATTAATTGGAGCAAAGCCAAGAGAGATTTATTTTACTTCAGGTGGTAGTGAGGCAGATAATCAGGCAATTATTTCTGCTGCAAGACTGGGCGCAAAGAAGGGCAAGAAGCATATTATTTCTACTAAGTTTGAGCATCACGCAGTGCTTCATACACTTCAGGCTTTAGAGAAAGAAGGCTTTGAGATTACACTTGTGGATGTGCACGAAAATGGTGTTGTAGTTCCATCTGAAATTGAGGCTGCAATTCGTGAGGATACTGCACTTGTAACTGTAATGTATGCCAACAATGAGATTGGAACAATCCAACCTATAGCTGAGATAGGTGCTATCTGCAAGGCTAAGGGTGTTCTTTTCCATACAGATGCAGTTCAGGCAATCAGCCATGTTCACATCAATGTGGTTGAGCAAAATATAGATATGCTTTCAATCTCAGCTCACAAGTTCCACGGCCCAAAGGGCGTTGGCGTTCTTTATGCTCGAGGAGGCATCGTTCTTACAAATGTAATTAACGGTGGCGCTCAGGAGCGAGGCAAGAGAGCGGGCACTGAAAATCTTGCAGGCATTGTGGGTATGACAGTGGCGCTCGAGGATGCTATTGCACACATTGATGAGAACAACGAAAAGTTTGCAAAGCTTCAGGATAAATTAATAGACGGTTTGTCTAAGATTCCATATTCTGAGCTTAATGGAGATAGAAACTCAAGAGTAAAGTCAAATGTAAATTTCTGCTTTGAAGGAATTGAAGGAGAGTCATTGCTTCTTCTTTTAGATGACAAGGGCATATCAGTTTCTTCTGGCTCAGCGTGTACATCTGGCTCCTTAGACCCAAGCCACGTATTGCTTGCTATTGGACGTCCACATGAGGTGGCACATGGTTCTCTTCGCATTTCCCTTGGAGAAGATGTCACAGAAGAACAAGTGGATTATATCGTAAAGTCGGTAACAGAAGTTGTAGAGTATCTACGAGGATTCTCACCATTCTGGGATGATTTGGTTGAGGGTAAAAGACCTCATGTATTTAAGGAAAGTTCAATTGCTTAGGAGGAATTTAAAATGGCTTTATATAGTGAAAAGGTAATGGATCACTTCAGAAATCCTAGAAATGTAGGAAGTATAGAAAATGCAGATGGAGTTGGAGAAGTAGGTAACCCAGTCTGTGGTGACATCATGAAAATCTATCTCAAGATTAATGATGACCAGATTATTGAGGATGTTAAGTTTGAAACTTTTGGTTGTGGCAGCGCCATAGCATCAAGCTCTATGTCCACAGAGCTTATCAAGGGCAAGCCAATATCAGAGGCGCTTAAGCTTACAAACAAGGCTGTTACGGAGGCCCTTGATGGACTTCCACCACACAAGCTTCACTGCTCAGTTCTTGCTGAGGAGGCAATCAAATCAGCTGTGAAGGATTACTACGACAAAAATGGAATCGAGTACGATCCAGCAGATTTTCCAGAAGAGCACGACTGCGAGCACTGCTGTGGATAATTAGAGTAACTTAAGAGCCCAGATTCCTGGGCTCTATTTTTATGCAAATAACTGCAGCATCTCGATGTATTTTTTAGTGAGTGAAGATGGTGGGATGGCGGAAGGGAGTATGTATCCTATTTCCATGTAGTCATCAATTTCAAGAGGCTTTGCAATGATGTTTGGCCCATTTAACTCTTCGTTGATGACGCCACTACATATCGTATATCCGTTGAGGCCGATAAGCATATTAAACAAAGTTGCACGATCTCGTACGATAAGCTCCTTGTCACTATCCATAGTGCTCAATATCTCTTCTGAAAAATAGAAGGAGTTGTGGCTACCTTGCTCATATGAAAGGCGCGGATAACTCTTTAGGTCATCAAGGGTGATAGTTTTTTTCTTGGCCAATGGGCTATTTTTGCCGATGAACACATGCGGCTTTGCTTTAAACAGTTTATGAAATGATAGACTGTTGTCACGCAAAGCTTTTTTAATTACAGTTTCATTAAACTTGTTTAGGTAAAGTATTCCTATTTCACTTCTAAGATGAGCCACGTCGTCAATAATATCGTAAGTTTGAGTTTCCCTCATATGAAATTCGTACTTATCTCCACCACATTCTTTTAGCAGTTCAACAAAGGCTTCAACAGCAAAAGAGTAGTGTTGAGCTGAAACAGAAAATCTAAGCTTTCCGTGGCTTTTACCAGAATATCTATTTTCAATTAAGTCGCTTTGTTCTAAAACCTGGCGAGCATATCCTAAGAATTCATCTCCCTCTGGAGTGATTTCGATACCCTTATTAGAGCGATAGAAAATTGTGATATTGTATTCCTTTTCCAGCTCATGGATAGCAGCAGTAAGGCTTGGCTGGGCAATAAATAATTTCTTGGAAGCCTCAGTAATATTCCCCGTATCTGCAACTGTTACAACATAGCGCAATTGTTTTAAAGTCATTTTAATCTCCTGTAAATTTGTTTACTTCAAAAATATATGACATTCTGCGGACAGAGGAAGAAATTGCCAGCAGAAATCTATAGAAACATTTTTAATTATAAAAGATTCCATAGAAAAAATCTATGGGCACTCGGGAGAATTATATATTTTACCTATATATTAGGTAGGCTTATAATCATCTCCATATTAATCGTTTATTTACAGGCAAAGGAGACATAAAATGAGCAAAGTAAAGACACCATATCGTTATGATTTTGTAGGAAGCTTCCTTAGACCACAGAACCTTAAGGATGCTAAGGCAGATTTTTTGGCAGGAAAGATTACTGAGAATGAATACAACAAGGTTGTAGATGAAGAAGTAACAAAGGTTGTTAAAAAGCAGAAGGAACTTGGTTTCCACGTTATTACTGATGGCGAGTTCAGAAGAAAATATTGGCACTTAGATTTTATGTGGGGATTCGATGGAGTTGCTCACGATGAGACAGAAAACGGTGTGCCATTCAACGGCGAGTTGGCAATCTTAGGTGATACATATCTTGTAGGAAAGATTAAGGCTACAGCTCATCCATTCGTTGAGTATTACAAGTTCTTAAAGCAATTTGAAGATGAAGAGACAGTAGCAAAGTACACTATTCCTTCACCTGCACAGACTTTCCAGCAGTTCATCGTTCCAGCCAACTATGAGACAACTAGAAAGTTTTACCCAACAAATGAAGAGTTAATCCATGATGTTGCTGTTGCATATCAGGATGTAATTAAGCAGTTTTATGATGCAGGTTGCCGTAACTTACAGTTGGATGACTGTACATGGGGCGCTATAGTGGGAGATGCGGCCGAGTTAAGATATAAGGCATTGGGCCTTGATTTGGATGAGGTAAAGAGACAGCTTCTTGAAGTAAACAATCTTGCCCTTGAGAACAAGCCAGAGGACATGGTAATAACATCACACATTTGCCGTGGTAACTACCATTCAACATACTTTACAAGTGGCGCGTATGATACAGTTGCTGATTACGTATTTGCGAAGGAAAATGTTGATGCTTTATTCTTAGAGTACGATGATGAGAGATCTGGCGGTTTTGAGCCACTTGCAAAGGTTTCACCTGACAAGAAGGTTGTACTTGGTCTTATCACTACTAAGTCACCAAAGCTCGAGGACAAGGATGAAATCATCAACCGTATTAACGAGGCAGCAAAGTACGTTCCTCTTGATAGATTATACTTAAGTCCTCAGTGTGGTTTTGCTTCTTGTGAGGTTGGAAACAAGCTTACAGAAGAAGAGCAGTGGGCTAAGCTTAAGCTTGTAAAGGAAATTGCCGAGGAAGTTTGGGCGTGATGTTTCAAATCGAGCGAAGCGAAGATTTGGAATATCAGGAGCGAAGCGACGATAAAATGATGTGAGAATTCGAGTGAAACGAAGAATTCTCATATCAGGAGGCGAAGCCGACGATCGATAATGATTTTAAAAGGAGAGGTGCGAACCTCTCCTTTGTGTTTTGCTATTATTGAACTTCTTTTCCTTCAAAGAAAAAGTTTGGTGTGTACACTTCACCGTCAATTTTTCTAAGACTAATGTGTACCTTATCTGCAGCACCTGATTCCTTTCTAAGATTTTCAGGAACTGAGGATGCTGGATAAATAGTGTATTCCAAATATTTTCCCTGATTGAAATCCTCTATAGAGTCCTTGTCTGCAAACAGGCAAGTATATGCACCATAAGATTCTTTCATAACAAATGCTGGTGCAACCTGCTTGATTAGAGTGTTGCCACTAACAGGATAACATCCTGTGATTGAACCATCTTCATGGATTTCCAAGTCGACAATTTTATCGCCGTCACCATATTCCTTGTTAGATGTATCAGTTGGCTTATAGAAGCCGGCATACTCTGAGAAATCGCCGTTTAATACAGGGTCTGTTTCATCTTTCTTGGTATATTCCTGCTTATCATCGGCACCTGTAAAGGTAAGTACGCCGTCTTTGATTTCATAATCTTTTGATTCGCCATTAATGTGAATCTGCTTATCGTCCCAGGTAAACATTACATAATCCTGTGCGAAGGCCAAACCTGTGTTATCCTCGTTAAAGATATATCCATATTCGGCTGTAACGTCCTGCCCGCCAATCTCTTCTGTAAACGTATATGCGTATTTGCCGCAGATGTCTGATGTGGCAGTACTGCTATCAGAAGTTGTGGTATCATTCACATTTTCTTCTGCTGTAGTTTCAGCGGTCTCTACTGTTTCCTCAGCTGCAGTAGAAATAGTATCTGTAGTTTCCTGTCCTTTATCCGATGAAAATGGAGCAGTGCAGCCTGTAGACAAGACTGTAAGAAAACATAGAGTACTAATTAGTATATATTTGTAAGGCTTTTTATTCATTATTGTATCCTCCTAGAAATGTTGATGTAAAATTCCTGTTGACTTGCTAGGAAATAAATCTTCCCAAAAATATAAGTCTATATAATTTACTGAACCTTGTAGAATCTAGTCAGGCCTACGCCGCCATCGCATTGGAACAATTCAACGTAAGCATAATCTGATGAGTAGTCAGGCTCGTTGCTAAATTGCGTTGCAACATCCTTTGGATAAATATGATATCCAAATTCTACCCAACCATCTAATTCAGCTGAATCATCCTCATGATAATCGTCATCATCATTTGGGAATACTGCTAAAATACAAAAATAGCTGCCATCAGTTAATTTTTCTACGCACATAGGTGTTATATTTGGGATAGTCTCACTATAATAATAGGCTCTTTCATATCCACCGGAAACACGGCCGTCAGCTGAAAGCTCAAGGTCAACAATTCCCTCGCCGCCTGAGTATTCATCTGCATATGCTGTAGCCTGATATGTACCGGCAAAGGCAGAAAAATCACCATTAAGAATTGGATCAGTTTCAACTTTTTTAGGGAACTCTGAAATTCCGGCACCGCCATCAATCTTTAGTACATCACCTTCGATAGTGTAGTTGTAGGAAGTGTTGTCACAAAAATATATTTTGCTGTCGTCCCATGAAAAGGCATGGATTTCATCGGAAGCAAAGTTTCTACAGTAAATACCGGTGTTACCCTCTAAAAATGTGTAAGAGGCTTCAAAGGTCAAGGTCTGGCCGTCGATTTCATCGGTTATTTCTTTTGCATATTTGCTATTAATAATTGAATCAGCTTCAGCGACCTGAGGCTCAGTAGCTTCCATCTGAGGCTCAGCTTGAGTTGTTTCAGCAACTGATTGCTCTGTGTTCACTGAAGAATTGTCTGTATCATCTGTAGTTTTATTGCCACACCCTGTAGTAACCGCAATGAAAAAGCAGAGTGTACAAGCAAGCATCGATGTACGTTTAAATCTTTTCATAAAATTATCCTCCTTATCTTATGAATATGATAAATTATATAAGTTATAGGGCGAAAACTCAAGTTTTGTGGCTTTTGGCATACACTATAATGTCGGGGAAATAGGAGAAAAATCCGGTGAGAAAATAAAGAATTCTGTATAGAAGAATGAAAAGAAATTTCCCAAGAAAAAAAAGATGGCTAGATAATCCAACCATCAAATGTGTGTTATTAAATTAAATCTGAGAGCTTCTTGCCGTAGAAGAAGTCCCGCTCAAGCAAGTAGAACTCGGTCCACATGCCGATGGTGCGGCAGACATTTTCACGAGGACACTTTGGTGCGCCGTCTGCAAGACAGGCAACAGGTGAAAGGCTGCCCTCAAGCAACTCGATGATTTCACCAACAGAGTACTCTGATGGGTCTCTGGTGAGCTTATAGCCGCCACCTTTACCGCTGACACCGGTGACAAGACCACCGTGAACAAGCTCTTTAACAATAATCTCTAAATATTTCTTGGAAATATCCTGACGCTCAGCAATATCCTTTAGAGGAATATAGTCCTCAGAATGCTGTTGAGCCAAATCTATCATAACGCGAAGAGCATATCTTCCTTTTGTACTAAACATGGCTTTCCCTCCTTTTACCCTAATATAACATAGGTAAATGGGTTAATCAACAATCTTTTTCAATAATCCTATTGACATACTGGGTAGATAGGTTTATAGTATCACTCATTAAGACGAGAAAGGAGGAGGCAGATGAAAAGCATATTATGTTTTGGAGACTCAAACACCTACGGCTTAAAGCCAGATGGAAGCGGCCGATATGATGAAAATACTAGATGGACAGGAGTGCTTTCATCAATGCTTGCTCCATATGATTATCGTATTTACGAAGAGGGATTGGTTGGCAGGACAACAGTATTTGAAGATGCCACCAGAATCGGCAGAAACGGTTCAAAGCTTTTGCCGGTTCTACTTGAGACTCATTCCCCAATCGATACGGTGATTTTGATGTTAGGGACAAATGATTGCAAGGCAGTCAACAAAGCATCTCCAAAGGTTATCACCATGGGCCTTGAGGTGTTGGTAAAGCAAATAAAAAGCTTTAACCCATCAACCAGGATTGTTTTAGTCTCACCTATTCTTTTAGGAGAAAAGGTGTACCTGGAGGATTTTGACCCTGAGTTTAACCAGCAATCAGTGCTTACATCCAAAGAGCTAAAGGCATACTTCCGTCGTCTGGCTGAGGAGTATGACTGTAAGTTTTTGGCAGCATCTGATGTGGCTGAGCCTTCAGAAATAGACCAGGAGCACATGGATGAGGTTAGTCATAAAGCTTTGGCTGAGCATATTTTCAAGAATTTGAATATAGTTTAAGCTTTATAGGTGGGTATGATGAGCGAATTATTAAAGGTAACACATTTACATAAGGAATTTGGTAAAAATGTGGTTTTGAAAGACATAAATCTCACCGTTAAAAAGGGGGAGGTTGTGGTAATTATTGGACCTAGTGGCTGTGGTAAGAGTACATTCCTAAGGTGCCTGAATGGTTTGGAGGAGCTGCAGGACGGCGTCATCACAGTGGATGGACTGCCTGTGGAGGCGGATAAGCGTGAGATAACAAAGCTTCGCCAAAAGATAGGAATGGTGTTCCAGTCTTACGAGCTTTTCCCTCACATGAGTGTGTTGGACAACATTATTTTGGCGCCAACCAAGGTTCAAAAACGAAGTAAAGAGGATGCCACTAAAGAGGCGCTGGAGCTTTTAAATAAGGTGGGCCTTGTGGACAAGAAGGATTATTTTCCAAGGCAGTTATCCGGTGGACAAAAGCAAAGAGTGGCAATAGTCAGGGCACTTCTTATGCATCCGGACATATTGTTGTTTGATGAGGTGACTGCAGCCCTTGATCCTGAGATGGTGCATGAGGTTTTGGAAACCATGCTTAATCTGGCAAAGTCCGGCTCAACTATGTTGATTGTCACTCATGAAATGGCATTTGCCAAGGCAGTGGCAGATAGAATAGTCTTTATCGATAAAGGCGAAATAGTTGAGGAAACAACAGATATTGCCGGATTTTTCAAAGAACCGAATACACCTAGGGCAAAGAAGTTTTTAAGCACCTTCACCTATGAGTAAAAATTTTTTCTAAAAACCTATTGACACGGTAGGTTGAAAAGTTTATAGTAGACACAACTTGTAGGACAAGATTAATCAAGAAAGGAGCAAGATGATATGAGAACATTTACTTACATTACAATGATGTGCATGTACATGTGTCGAATGCTATTCTCCCAGGCAGTTAAGGCTTCGGGTGCGATGGCTTATTGTCTTGCACCTGTTAACGTATAATTCGTAAATACGAAGTTATTATGAGCCATTGCCTGGGAGTAGCCCGATAGGTAATGGCTCATATTTTTTGCAAATTTTTAAAGGAGTAGGAATGTACGAAATAGAAATTAAAAACTTATCCAAAAAATTTACCACCAAGGAATCCAATGTTGAGGCCTTAAGAGATATCAACATCAACGTTGAAAAGGGTGACATCTACGGAATCATTGGAATGTCCGGAGCTGGTAAGAGCACACTGATTCGATGTTTGAACTACTTAGAGAGACCAACCAGTGGTCAGGTTATTATCGAAGGAAAGGAGCTTGGACAGCTAAACGAAAGAGAGCTTAGAGTGCAGCGTCAAAACATATCAATGATTTTTCAGCACTTTAATTTGCTTCAGCAAAAGAATGTCATAGATAACATTATCTTTCCACTGACACTTCAGGGTGTTAAGAAAAAGGATGCAAGAGCAACGGCCTTTGAACTTCTTTCAAAGGTGGGGCTGGCAGATAAGGCAAAGGCATATCCATCACAGCTGTCAGGCGGACAGCAGCAGAGAGTAGCCATAACAAGAGCACTTGCAACTAATCCAAGGATTTTGCTTTGTGACGAGGCTACAAGCGCACTTGATCCTCAGACAACTGCTTCAATATTGTCGCTTTTAAAGCAGATAAATAAGGAATACGCAATTACGATAGTTCTTATTACTCATCAGATGTCAGTTGTTAAGGCAATCTGCAACAAGGTTGCAGTGCTGGAGGATGGTCAGCTTATTGAAAGTGGAAGAATTGACGAGGTAAAGCTTCCAGAGGACAAGTACTTTTGGATAGACGAAAGCAGCAGACCTGCCAAGAAGGGCTTAAGAGAAATCAACAAGGAGGTACAGGAAAATGTGGGATAGTGCTACAACACAAATGATTCTTGAGGGAATCTTACAGACAGTGTACATGAGCGTTGTATCTACAGCACTTGGATATGCTCTTGGGCTTCCTATGGGTGTACTTCTTACTATTTCAGATAAAAACGGATTAAGACCAAACGCTATTTTGTACAAGATATTAGATGCGATTTCAAATGTGGTTCGCTCGGTTCCATTTTTAATCTTATTGATATTATTGATTCCATTCACGCGACGCATTGTAGGACAATCCTACGGAAGCACAGCGACCATCGTTCCTTTGGTGATTGGCTCGGCTCCATACATAGCTCGTATGGTGGAGGCATCACTTAAAGAGGTTGACGAGGGCGTCATAGAGGCGGCCAAGTCAATGGGAGCATCTAATCTGCAAATCATTTTCAAGGTGCTTTTAGTTGAGGCAAGGACATCGCTAATCACAAATGCAACCATCGCCCTTGGAACTGTACTTGGCTATTCGGCAATGGCCGGCACAGTAGGCGGAGGCGGACTTGGTGATATAGCAGTCAGATATGGCTACTACAGATACCAGACAGACATAATGCTGGTGACAGTTATTTTACTAATAGTTTTATTCCAGATTTTCCAGAATTCAGGAATGGCTATAGCCAACAAACTAAATCACAAGAAATGATTCACTATGGGGAAGAGTTATTAGAAATAAAGAGATACTAACTATTATTACATAAAGGAGATTAAGAAAATGAAGAAAAAGATTTTAGCAGGAGTATTAACAGCAACATTTGCACTTGGAGTATTCCAGGGATGCGGTACAAAGGAGGCAGCAGCTCAGACAGAGGACATTAAGGAAAAGACAGAGGAAGCAGCTGCACCAGCAGGAGAGCTTGAGACAATTAAGGTGGCAGCATCAGCAACTCCACATGCAGAGATTTTAGAGCAGGCAGCTCCACTTCTTGAGGAGAAGGGATACAAGCTTGATGTAACAGTATTTGATGATTATGTACAGCCAAACCTTGTAGTTGAGTCTGGTGAGTTTGATGCAAACTATTTCCAGCATGTACCTTACCTTGACAGCTTTAATGATGAGCAGGGTACACACCTTGTAAATGCAGGTGGCATCCACTATGAGCCATTTGGAATTTATCCAGGCACAAAGTCAAAGCTTGATGATGTGAAAAAGGGCGACGTAATTGCAATTCCAAATGACACAACAAACGAGGCAAGAGCACTTTTACTTCTTCAGGACAACGGCTTACTTACACTTAAGGAGGGGGCAGGCCTTACAACAACTATCAATGATATCACAGACAACCCAAATGATATTGAGTTCCAGGAGCTTGAGGCAGCACAGGTTGCAAGAGTAAAGGATGAGGTTGCATTTGTAGTATTAAACGGTAATTATGCTCTCGAAGCAGGATTCTCAGTTGGAAAGGATTCAATTGCTCATGAGGCTGCTGATTCAGAGGCTGCAAAGACTTATGTAAACATCATTGCAGTAAAAGAAGGCAACGAAGAAAACCAGGGAATCAAGGCTCTTGTAGAGGTACTTAAATCAGACGATATCAAGGATTATATTGAGAAGACATATGATGGTGCTGTAGTACCATTCTAAAAAATAGTTAAACTTTTTTAACTAGGTCTATTGACCTAGTTAATTTCTTCGAGTATAATCCTATCAACCTAGTAGGTTAGAGGAGGAATAACAAGTGAAAAAATTTAGATTACTAGCAGCGCTTGCCATAGCAGTACTGGCATTGACAGGATGCGGCAAGTCAAATGGAAAGGAAGCAAAGGAAACAGTTAAGATTGCTTATCTTCCAATTACTCATGCACTTCCGGTTTTAGAGGAGGCAGAAAATTTAAAGGATAATGAAAATGTTCAAGTAGAGCTTGTTAAATACGGTTCATGGCCAGAGCTTTTAGATGCATTAAACTCAGGTCAGGTGGACGGAGCATCAGTGCTCATTGAGCTTGCTATGAAGTCAAAGGCAGAGGGCGTTGGAATCAAGGCAGTTGCCCTTGGCCACAAGGATGGAAATGTTTTGGTTGTGTCAAAGGACGTTAAGGACGGGGCAGATTTAAAGGGAAAGAAAATCGCCATTCCACATAGACAGTCATCACACAACATTTTATTAAATGAAGCCTTGGAGAAAAACGGATATACGATAGACGATGTTGAGGTAATAGAGCTTGCACCTACCGAGATGCCATCAGCACTTGCAGCAGGCACAATCGACGGCTACTGCGTTGCTGAGCCATTTGGTGCAATGGGTGTATCAATCGATGCAGGCAAGGTGCTTTACACATCAGAGGAGCTTTGGGAGGACTCAATTTGCTGCTCACTTGTACTTACAGACAAGTTTATCGATGAAAAGCCAGAGGCCGCCAAGGCATTTGTCGAAGGCTACAAGGCAGCAGGCCAAAAGCTTGATAAGGACGAGGCCAAGGCTGTTGCCACTCAGTATTTAAATCAAAAGGATGACGTAATTGATATTTCACTTGAGTGGATTAAATACGACGATCTGACTATTACTGAAGAGGATTACAACTCATTAGTTGATAAGGTAAAGAAATATGGTTTGCAGGATAATCCTCCAACCTATGACGAGTTTGTAGTAAGCGAATTATAAGGTGGCGACATGAAGAAAATATTATCAGTTCGATTTGTAGTTGTATCTATAGCAATTTTAATAGGAATATGGCAGCTTGCCTTTATGGTGAGCGATTACAGCGAGGCACTTTTTCCATCTCCACTTATGGCGGTGAAAGCCTTGATAGAGATGATTGAAAACGGCGTGCTCATTGAATCTATAGCAACAAGCATGGGCAGATTTGTTATTGGTTATGGTCTGTCGGTGGTTATTGCAGTGGTGCTTGGCCTTATACTTGGAAGCCTTCCAAGGGTGTTTAACTATGTTAATCCAACACTTCAGCTTCTAAGACCGATTTCACCAACAGCCTGGATGCCCTTTGTGGTATTGCTCTTTGGTATCGGAGATTTGCCAGCGGTAGTAATCATTTTCATTGCGGCATTTTTCCCTGTATTACTTTCCACAGTTTCAGCAGTACAAAAGATAGATTCCATCTATTTTAGGGTTTCAGAAAACTTTGGAATCAGGCAGCCTCAGTTGATGTGGAAGGTGATTTTGCCAGCGGCATTTCCACAGATTGCAAACGCCATCCATTTGGCCCTTGGTTCAGCTTGGATATTCCTTGTTGCAGGTGAAATGGTAGGCGCCCAGTCAGGACTTGGCTATCAAATCATCGACGCCAGAAACAACATTAGAGCTGATATTCTTCTTGCAACCATTTTTGTAATTGGAATTATCGGGTTGTTGCTTGATTTTCTAATTGGACTTTTGGAAAAGAGAGTGTTAAAGGCCTGGGGAGGTGAGAATTAATGTCATACATACATATAGAAAATGCGGGAAAAACATTTATAGAAAACGGGCAGGAGTTTACAGCACTTTCAGGTGTTAATCTTGACATAGAAAAGGGCGAGTTTATCTGCCTTTTGGGACCATCAGGCTGCGGTAAAAGTACATTATTAAATGCCATTGCAGGATTTGATCTGGTAAATCATGGCAGTGTACAGATTGATGGCAAGGAGGTGACTTCTCCTAGTACTAACAATGTCACCATTTTTCAAAATTATGGATTGCTTCCTTGGCGCTCAGTTGAAAAAAATGTTGAGCTTGGACTTGAGGCCAAGGGAATAGATAAAGAGACAAGAAAAAAGATTGTTGAAAAATATATAAATCTGGTTAAGCTTGATGGATTTGAAAGAAGCTTTCCAAGACAGCTTTCAGGTGGAATGAAGCAAAGAGTGGCAATCGCAAGAGCCCTGGCGGTAGAGCCGGATATTATATTTATGGACGAGCCATTTGGAGCTTTGGATGCAATCACTAGAATGAAGCTACAGGATGATATTTTGGATGTATGCAAATCTGAGAAAAAGACAATCATCTTTGTAACCCATGATATCGAGGAGGCTGTTTATCTGGCAGACAGGATTGTAGTTATGACACCAAATCCTGGCAAAGTAAAGGGCGTTATAACAGTGCCACTTCATCATTTTAGAGATAGAACCAGCGGAGATTTCCTGTTAGTAAGAGACAAGATTTTTGATTTATTAAATATGAAGACAGAGGAATATATCGAATATACGATATAGAGTTTCTTCATATTATAACAGTCCGGTTAGTTATTAGGTCTGTTTTTGAGTTTGAAAGGAGTAATAATGAGTCACACACACTGTCACGAGCACACACACGAGCATCATCACCATGGAGCAGGTAAGAAGGGCCTTGAGCACATACATTCTCACAGAAACCTTATAGGCTTTGATGAGCATGGTATTCCTACAGTTACACTTAAGGCCAGCGCCCACGGTGGAGAGGAGAACCCGGAGGATTTTACAAGAGACTACATGAATGCAGTTTCTGAATATAGAAAGACATTCCCTTCAAAGCAGGATGTTATCGACAAGACACCAGATCCTGCAGTACGCGAGATGCTTCTTAGAATGGAGCAGCTAGGAATCGACACAGCCTTTGACAGATTTGATGCCCAAAAGCCACAGTGTAACTTTGGCCTTGCGGGAGTCTGCTGTAAGGTATGTAACATGGGCCCTTGCCGTATTACACCAAAGGCACCTAAGGGAGTCTGCGGTGCTGATGCAGACCTTATCGTTGCAAGAAACCTTCTTCGTTCAGCGGCAGCCGGTGCAGCTCAGCATGGTATGCATGCCCGTGAGGTTATGCTTACATTAAAAAAGGTAGCAGAAGGTGAGCTTGATATTCCTATTCTCGGTGAGCAAAAAATCAGAAGCACAGCCGAGGCGTTTGGAATAAAGCAAAAGAATAGACAGCTTAAAAATGTAGCAAAGGATTTGGCAGATGCTTTGCTTGAAGATATGTCCCGCTCTGTTCCAGGAGAGTACAAGACAATTTCTGCCTGTGCGCTTCCAGAGCGTCAAAAGGTTTGGGAGGACCTTGATATTCTTCCTATCAGTGCTTATCACGAAGTATTCGAGGCATATCACAAGAGTGGCTGTGCAACTGACGGTGATTGGAAGAGCATCATGCAGCAATTTCTTCGCTGCGGTTTGGCCTTTACATTTTCAGGTGTAGTTGGTGCCTCAATTGCAACTGATGCTTTGTTTGGTGTAGGTGACAGAGTGACTTCTAAAGTAAACATTGGAGCCTTGGAAAAGGGCTATGTAAATATCGCAGTGCATGGTCATTTGCCAACTCTTGTTAGCCAGATTGTGGCAGCAGGTAAGAGAGAGGATTTGGTGGAGCTTGCCAAGTCAAAGGGAGCAAAGGGAATTCGTTTTTACGGTATTTGCTGTTCAGGACTTTCTGCAATGTATAGAGAAAGTGGTGTCATTCCCCTTTCAAATGCAGTGTCAGCAGAGCTTGTTCTTGGAACAGGTGCTCTTGATTTGTGGGTGGCAGACGTGCAGGATGTATTCCCATCAATCATGGATGTGGCAAAGTGCTTTAAGACAGTTGTAATTACAACAAGTGATTCCGCAAGACTGCCGGGAGCAGAGAGATACGAGTACGACCATCACCACAGCAACATTGGACAGACCAAGGAGCTTGCAGAAAAGATTGTGCGTCGAGGTATCGAAAGCTTTGAAAACCGCAAGGGAATTCCTGTGTACATTCCTCCATACGAGGTTGAGGCAGAGGTCGGCTTTTCAGTCGAGTATATTCACAGAAGATTTGGTAGCATGAAGCCACTTGCAGAGGCCATTAAATCCGGCCAGATTCTTGGCGTGGTAAACATGGTTGGCTGTAACAATCCAAAGGTTCTTTACGAAAAGTGTATTGTGGATGTGACAGATGAGCTTCTTAAAAATAATGTACTTATTATTTCAAATGGATGTGCATCCTTCCCACTTATGAAGCTTGGCTACTGCGCAGTTTCAGGTAAGGAAAAGGCAGGCGACAGCCTAAGAGAATTCTTAGAGCCAGACCTTCCACCAGTATGGCACGTGGGAGAGTGTATTGATAATACCCGCTCGACAGGTATATTTGCAGGCATAGCCGGAGAACTTGGCGAGAAGCTTTACGACCTTCCATTTGCATTCTCATCACCTGAGTGGGGAAATGAAAAGGGGATAGATGCAGCCCTTGGATTTAGATTAAATGGTATCAGCTCATACCACTGTGTTGAGGCTCAGATTTATGGCTCTAAAAATGTCATTGAATTCTTAAAGCATGGCACAAAAGAGTTGCTTGGTTCAACCATGAATGTAAACACAGATCCAGTAGCGTTGGCAAAGCAGATTGTTGATGACATGAAGGCAAAGCGCAAGGCTTTAGGTTGGGATTAGTAACTAAAAGAAATATAATATTAAAACTATTTCCGTCAAAAAGTTAAAAAATAAATATATTTTTGTTTTTGTTGTTGAATAAATAACACTTTTGTTATAATATATCGTCGTATAATAAAATTAGCTGATTTTTATAACAAAAGGGTTTAGGTATGACTAAGGAAATAGACGGGTACGTTTCGGACCTTCCAAAAGGATGTATAACTGAGACAGATATCTATACAGACAAGGGTGTTTTACTCTGTCCTAAGATGACAGTTATCGATAATAACATGCTTAACAAGCTCTCTAATTACAAGGGACGCATTAAGGTAGTTGTTTCCTATGCGGAGCCACCAGTGGTTGATCCTAATTTAGAGTTGCCGGACGAGGATGAGTCAATTACATTTGACGAATCATTTAAGACGTATGCGGTAGAGACACTTAAGAGGATTTTTTCTGATGTAGATGATGTTGTTGCATTGACAAAGGGAGCAGCTGAGATAGGCGAGGAAGTTTACGCCATCATCGGCAATTCTAAGGCGCTCTGCATCAATCTTGAAAAGCTCAAGGTTAGTGATGAGTATACATACAAGCATTCCATCGATGTAGGTACAATGGCAGCAGTGCTTGCCAAGGCTCTCGGTGAGAATGAGCACTTTGTTCGCGCTGTAACTGTATCCGGTCTACTTCACGATATAGGCAAGGAGAAGATTCCATCAGAGGTAATCAACAAGCCAGCAAGGCTTACTAAGGACGAGTACGAAATGATTAAGACTCACCCTGTATATGGTTACAAGCTTTTGATGGATGCTGAGCTTGTCAGTGAGGAGATGCGCCAGGCCATTCTCAATCACCATGAGAATCTTGACGGTTCGGGTTATCCTAGAGGGCTCACTGAAGAGTACATTGGCAAGATGGCTCAGATTCTTTCCATTGTTGATGTATATGATGCTCTTATTACTGAGCGTTCATACAAGTCGGCCAAGTCACCATCTCAAGCAATTGAGATTATGTTTACCATGAGCAACAAGTTTAATATGGCTTATTTCAAGACGTTTTTGTCAATCATAAATGCCTTTCCAAACGGCACTCAGGTTTTGCTTAGCACAGGAGAGGTTGCGGTTGTTATGAGACAAAACAAGTCTTATCCACTTAGACCGGTTATCAAGATTTTAGATTCCCAAAAGGTTATCAATCTAGCTCACGATTTGAGATACCTGTCTACAGTTATTCTTGGTGCTGCATAGTAGGGAGTTAAGAATATTTTTTAAAATTAGAGGCTTTTTAAAGCCTCTTTTTTATTGGATTTTATAGGATTTCAAAAAAAATTAAACTTTTTTCAAATAACCTATTGACATGGTAGGTAAAAACACTTATAGTAATGCACAAGTTAAAAACATACTAGAAAGGTAGGTAATACAAATGAAGAAGATTTTAGTTTCTTTTGTAAGACATAATTTTAGAAACGGACGAATGTGCCTCTGTTGTTGTAACTAATATTTTTATGTAATCAATAACAGATACAAAGGAGATTAAAATTATGGCAAATTATAGATTCGAAACATTAGCACTTCACGTAGGACAGGAAAATCCTGATCCAGCATCTGATGCAAGAGCAGTACCAATTTATCAGACAACATCTTACGTGTTTAGAGATTCTCAGCACGCAGCAGACAGATTTGGTCTTGCAGATGCAGGTAACATTTACGGAAGACTTACAAACTCAACTCAGGGAGTTTTAGAGGCAAGAGTAGCAGCTTTAGAGGGTGGCTCAGCAGCACTTGCAGTTGCATCAGGAGCAGCAGCAATCACATACACAATTGAGGCACTTGCAGCAGGCGGCGGACACATTGTTGCACAGAAGACTATCTATGGTGGCAGCTACAACCTACTTGCTCACACACTTCCACAGTACGGAGTTACAGCCACATTTGTAGACGCACACAACCTTGACGAAGTTAAGAACGCAATTCAGCCAGATACAAAGGCTATTTATATTGAGACACTTGGCAATCCAAACAGTGATATTCCAGATATCGATGCCATCGCAAAGATTGCTCACGAGGCAGGACTTCCACTTGTAGTAGACAACACATTTGGTGCAGCTTACTGGGTACGTCCAATCGAGCACGGCGCAGATATCGTTGTTCACTCTGCAACAAAGTTCTTTGGTGGACATGGAACAACACTTGGCGGTGTTATCGTAGAGGCAGGTACTTATGATTGGAAGGCAAGCGGCAAGTTTCCGGCAATTGCTGATCCAAACCCAAGCTATCACGGTATTTCATTTGCTGATGCAACTGCACCTGCAGCTTTTGTTACATATATAAGAGCAATCCTTCTTCGTGATACAGGAGCTACAATTTCACCATTTAATGCATTCCTTCTTTTACAGGGTATCGAGACACTTCCACTTAGACTCGATAGACATGCAGAGAATACCAAGAAGGTTGTAGATTTCCTTAATAACCATCCAAAGGTTGCTAAGGTTAATCATCCATCACTTGCAGCTCATCCAGACAATGCTTTGTATAAGAAGTACTTCCCTAAGGATGGCGGCAGCATCTTTACATTTGAAATCAAGGGTGGAAAGGAAGAGGCATTCAAGTTCATCGACAACCTTGAAATCTTCTCAATCCTTGCAAACGTAGCAGACGTAAAGAGCCTTGTAATCCATCCAGCTACTACAACACATTCACAGCTTACAGAGGCTGAGCTTTTGGATCAGGGAATTACACAGAGCACAATCCGTCTTTCAATCGGTACAGAGCACATTGATGATATCATTGAAGATTTGGAGAAGGGCTTTGCAGCTATCTAATTTTATGAATAGCGATTTTGCCAACAAGAGGCTGAATAGAATATATAATAATTTTTAATACAAAATGAATCAGAAATAGTATAATAGGTAATTAGAAAAACCGGAGGAAAACGTTATGTCAAATATTTATAAAGGAGCTTCACAGCTCATTGGTAATACACCACTTGTAGAGGTTACAAACATTGAAAAGGAGCTTGGCCTTGAGGCTACAGTACTTGTTAAGCTTGAGTACTTTAATCCAGCAGGATCTGTTAAGGATAGAGTAGCACTTGCTATGATCGAGGATGCTGAGGAGAAGGGGCTTCTCAAGGAAGGCTCAGTAATCATCGAGCCAACTTCTGGTAACACAGGTATCGGACTTGCAGCAATTGCAGCAGCAAAAGGATACAGAGCTATCCTTACAATGCCAGAGACAATGTCAGTAGAGCGTAGAAATATCCTTAAGGCTTACGGTGCAGAAATCGTTCTTACAGAGGGCTCAAAGGGTATGAAGGGTGCCATTGCAAAGGCTGAGGAGCTTGCAGCAGAAATCGAGGGCAGCTTCATTCCAGGACAGTTTGTTAACCCTGCAAACTCAAAAGCACATCGTGAGACAACTGGTCCAGAGATTTGGAAGGACACAGACGGAAAGGTTGATTTATTCATCGCAGGTGTAGGTACAGGCGGTACTGTTACAGGTGTAGGCGAGTATCTTAAGAGCCAGAATCCAAACGTAAAGGTTGTAGCTTTAGAGCCAAAGGATTCTCCAGTACTTTCTGAGGGCCGTGCAGGTGCTCACAAGATTCAGGGTATCGGTGCTGGTTTCGTGCCAGATGTATTAAACACACAGATTTATGATGAAATCTTTGTAGCTGAGTCTGAGGATGCTTTTGCAGCAGCAAAGCTTCTTGCTAAGAAGGAAGGTATATCAGTAGGTATCTCTTCTGGTGCAGCTTTACACGGAGCAATTGAATACGCTAAGAAGCCTGAGAACAAGGGCAAGACAATTGTAGCCCTTCTTCCTGATTCAGGTGACAGATACTATTCAACTCCATTATTTACAGAGTAAATTATAACGCTTCACAAAACGGCAGCCTTTAGAGCTGCCGTTTTTAAGTTTAACCTTACTAGTCACATAAAGTCTAAAACAATATTTATTAGCTCTCTATAAACTAGTGACTAGTAAAGTTAAATCTATTACTAGGTTTTAATGGCGGCATATGGTAAAATCTTTAGCGAAGTAAAGTGTTTATTAGGAGTAGTTATGACAAGGTCAGAGTTTAGAGAATTGCTGGAAAGCAGAATAGTTTTTATAGATGGAGCTACAGGTACGGAGCTTCAAAAGCGAGGTATGCCTGCAGGTGTGTGTCCAGAGCAGTGGATTATTGAACACCCGGATGCTTTGAAGGAGTTTCAAAAGGCATATTATGAGGCTGGCTCGGATATAGTCCTTGCCCCTACTTTTACAGGCTCATATATCAAGCTTGATGAGTATGGACTTGCAGACAATCTGGTGGAGATTAACAGACAGCTTGTCAGACTTACCAGAGAGGTTGCGGGAGAAAAGGGCCTGGTGGCTGGCGATATTTCCATGACAGGTAAGCAGCTTTATCCTCTTGGAGATTTGATGTTTGAGGATTTGGTTGACTGCTATAAGCAGCAGATAGAGGCTATCCTTTTAGAGGGGGTAGATTTATTTGTTGTGGAGACAATGATGAGCCTTCAGGAGTGCCGTGCGGCTGTTCTTGCAATCAAGGAGACCTGTGATTTACCAATCGTAGTTTCCCTTACATACAATCCAGACGGAAAGACCTTGTATGGTACCAGCCCAGAGACTGCTATCATCGTTTTGCAATCAATGGGAGTAGACTGTGTGGGCCTTAACTGTAGTACAGGTCCAGATGCCATGATAGACCTTGTTCAGCAGATGGCAAAGGTGGCAACAGTACCTATTATTGCAAAGCCTAATGCTGGTTTGCCTGAGCTTGAGGACGGCAAGACAGTTTACAAGATGGGGCCAGAGGAGTTTGCCGCTGCCTGCGAAAAGCTTTACGAGGCAGGTGCATCACTTTTTGGTGGATGCTGTGGTTCTACTCCAGAGCACATCAAGGCACTTGTGGAAAAGCTTAAGGACAAGCCAGCCCACAAGATTCAAGATCGACCACTTAGAGTGGTTACCTCTGAGCGTATGAACACCTGGATTGATTTGGATGGCCCATTTATGGTTATCGGTGAGCGTATCAATCCTACCGGCAAAAAGAAGTTTCAGGAATCATTAAAGACCGGTTCTCTTTCTATGGTAGTTGATTTTGCCAGAGAGCAGGAGGAGCGCGGAGCAAACATTCTCGATGTTAATATGGGAATGAATGGAATAGATGAAAAGCAGATGATGATTGACAGCATTTACGAGGTTACATCCTCTGTTGATTTGCCACTGTGTCTTGATACAAGCCACGTGGATGTTATGGAGGCGGCCCTTAGAGTTTATCCGGGACGTGCCCTTATTAACTCTATCTCTGCCGAGGCAGAAAAGATGGAGCCTATGCTTAAGCTTGCCAAGAAATATGGCGCAATGTATATCACCTTGCCACTTTCAGGTGCAGGTCTTCCAAAGGACATGGAAGAAAAGAAGCAGCATATCAATACAGTAATTAACAAGGCGGTAGAGCTTGGTCTCAGAAAAGAGGATGCTGTTGTGGACGTTTTGGTTCAGACAGTGGGAGCAGATAATACTGCAGCTTTACAGTGTTTTGAGACTATAGAATATTGCAAGCATCAGTTGGGACTTCCTACTGTCTGCGGTCTTTCAAATATTTCCTTTGGAATGCCAAATAGACAGTTCGTAAATACCACATACCTTACTATAGCTGTCAGCAAGGGCCTTACAATGGCTATCGCAAATCCGAATCAGGAGATGCTCATGTATCAGGCAGCAGCTGCAGATACACTTATGAACAAGCCAGGTGCCCTTGAAAAGTATTCAGCACTTCCTGTAGTGGAGACAAAGGCGGCTTCTTCAACTGGAGCAAAGAGCGCAGCAAGTGGGGTCTCAGTTGCCAGCCTGTGTGAGGGTGCCAGTGCAATAACAGAGTGTGTTATCAAGGGAAAGAAGGACCAGATAGTAAAAGAGGTACAGAAGGCTCTTGATGAGGGGGTGGATCCTCAGACAATCATCGAAGAGCATCTTATAAAAGGCATAAATGCTGTAGGCGAGCTTTACGATAAAAAGAAGTATTTCCTGCCACAGCTTATTGCCGGTGCCAATGCCATGGAAACAGGAATGAAGGTTATTGAGCCGCTTCTTGCCACAGCAGATGGCCAGAGCAAGGCAACAGTAGTCATTGCAACTGTAGAGGGTGATATTCACGACATTGGAAAGAATCTATGCGCCCTGATGCTTAAGAATTACGGCTACAATGTAATTGATATGGGTAAGGATATTCCGGCAGAGCAGATTGTTGACAAGGCCATTGAGACAAATGCGGAAATAATAGGTTTATCTGCACTTATGACAACAACCATGATGAAGATGGCAGATGTAGTTACCGAGGCAAAAGCCAAGGGCTGCACTTCTAAAATCATTATTGGAGGCGCCTGCATTACAGAGTCCTTTAAGGATGAAATCGGTGCCGATGGCTATTCAGAGGATGCGGCAGGATGCGTTAAGCTTGTGCAGAGTCTGGTTGGTTAATAAATAATCATAGAAAAACGTAAATACGAAACTGGAACTGTTTTTCTGATGGTAAAGTTGACTTGAGTTAAGAGGATAATATACGGGTATGGAAGAAAAGCAGCACAAAAGACGAGTGAGATACTCGGGAAAATATCCCAAGAAGTTTGAGGAAAAATATAAGGAGCACAATCCTGAAAAGTACAAGGATACTATAGAGCGTGTTATCAGCAAGGGTTCTACACCTGCAGGTATGCACATTTCTATTATGGTGCAGGAGATACTTGATTTCTTGCAAATAAAGCCAGGACAGCAGGGGTTAGATTGCACTTTAGGCTATGGCGGTCACACCCGAAAGATGCTTGAGCAGCTCCAGGGGCAGGGCCGTATATACGGATTGGATGTTGATCCTATAGAGTCAGCAAAGACGGTGGAGCGACTTCGAAACGCTGGCTTTGGTGAGGATAATTTTCAGTTTAGACTTATCAATTTTGCAAATATTGATGAGGTTGCAGCAGAAGCTGGAAAGTTTGATTTTGTGTTGGCAGACCTAGGTGTTTCTTCCATGCAAATTGACA
>JAEEGK010004902.1_pt1 | contig 32513 bp, 27 predicted proteins | sample 8958771 | NCBI WGS metagenome assembly JAEEGK01 (sample SAMN16246547, study PRJNA631951) | gut metagenome | biome: gut microbiome; feature: rumen; material: SC-attached | host: Bos | place: Iran: Karaj | collected 2018-10 | reverse complement strand
AACGTGATTCTGCGATGAACAGACCGCCCATTGAAAAGAACGAGGAACTGGAGTTGACCATCGACAGCGTCACCCTGGAAGGGGCGGGCGTGGGCCGGGTGGACGGCTTTGCCCTGTTCGTGCCCGGCGCCCTCGTCGGGGAGCGGGTGCGGGTCCATGTCATCAAGGCCACGGCCTCCTATGCCGTGGGAAAGCTGCTGGAAGTGGCGGAACCTTCCCCCCATCGGATGGAGCCGGCTTGTCCCGCCTATGCCCGCTGCGGCGGCTGCGCCTTCGGCCACGTGTCCTATGAGGAGGAGCTGCGCATCAAGGAGCGCCAGGTGAAAGAAGCCCTGACGCGGCTGGGCGGCCTTTCAAAAGTGCCTTTGCGGCCCATCCTGGGCATGGACGCGCCGGAACGGTATCGGAACAAGGGCGCCTTTCCCTACGGCAGGACGGACCAGGGCCCGGCCTTCGGGTTCTATGCCCCTCGGAGCCACCGGCTGGTGCCTGTGGACGATTGCCTGATTGAGCAAAAGCAGGTCTGCCAAGCCGTAGAAGCGGTGAAAGCCTGGGCGGAACGGTTTCATATTCAGCCCTATGATGAGCGGACGGGGAAGGGATGCCTGCGGCACGCCGTGGCCCGGGTGACCACCTCTGGTGAGCTCATGGCGGTGATCGTCACCAAGGGTGACCTGCCCCATAGAAAGGAACTGGTGGAAGCTCTGTCCTTTGCAAACAGCGTCTACTGGAACCGGAACGACAAAAACACTAACGTGATCTTCGGAGACAGCTTCACCCTCTTATCTGGCAAGTCAACTCTGCGGGAGACTCTCTGTGGCCTTGCCTTCGAGGTGAGTTCCCGGTCCTTCCTGCAGGTAAACCCGGTCCAGACCCAAAAGCTTTACGGAGCCGCCCTGGACCTGCTGGCCCCACAGCCCAGTGAAACCGTGGCGGACGTGTACTGCGGCATCGGGACCATCAGCCTGCTCCTGGCCCAAAGGGCCGGGAAGGTCATCGGCATCGAGGTGGTCCCGGAGGCTGTGGAGGACGCCAAGGAGAACGCCGCCAGGAACGGCATCCGGAACGCTTCCTTCCTCTGCGCACCCGCGGAGGACGCCCTGCCGAAGCTGGTGGCGGAGGGCCAGATCATCGACTGCCTCACGGTGGACCCGCCCCGCAAGGGCTGTGACCCCCAGGTCATCGACGCCATCCTCGCCTCCGGCGCCCGGCGCATGGTCTATATCTCCTGCAACCCCGCTACCCTGGCCCGGGACATCAAGCTCCTTACCGCCGGCGGCTTCACCGTCCAGGCCGTCCAGTCCGTGGACATGTTCCCCCGCTGTGGCCATGTTGAAACGGTATGTTGCTTGTACCACCAAAAGAAGGACTTCATTTCAGTACCGTATGAACCGAATAACGCTGACCATATGAAATAATGAGGAAAATATTGAACAGAAGGACATCTGAAAGGAAACTGGTTATGCAGAAGATTCAGATACACTTAGAAAAAGTGACAGGAGATAACGTCGAAGATATCGTAAAACTCCGTGTAGCGAAAGATCAAAAAGATTACATTGCAAGTAATGATTGGAGTCTGATCGATGCATATCTGGCTCTGGCAGAAAGAAAACCTGTTTTCCCATTTGGCATCTATAACGGGAAAACGCTTGTTGGTTTCATTATGATCAGTTATCAGAACAACTGGGAAGGTTATGAACACGATTCCTGGATCAACAGCGACGAGTATCAGTTTTATAAGAACAAGCCATATTATTATATTTGGCGCTTTATGATTGATAAAAGGTTTCAGAGGCGAGGATACGGAAGAGCAGCTTTGGAACGTGCGATCGATTTCGTCAGGAGTTTTCCCTGCGGCGAAGCAGAATACTGCGTACTGTCATATAACCCAAAAAATGAAACAGCAAAGAACTTCTATAGTTCCGTTGGCTTTAAGGAATTCAACAGGATATATTTCGAAGAAGATGATGAGTTATCCGCTGTGCTGAAACTGTAGCATGTCGATTTCTTTCGTCGAGGATGCGCAGTTGAGACAGCAGTATTGATGATAAGGAAATAGGTCAATCGGAATATGCAGAGGCAGCCAATGCAATTATTTATGATCGGTGATGCAGCTGTTGGAAAAATGACAGTCGGTCAGGAACTGGAGAATCATAACAATTGAGGAGGATCAAATGGAATATACATATCTTATTTTGAGAGACAGACCGGAGTTGAAGGAAACCGCGGCGGAGTGGTTCCACCAAAAATGGGGCGTTCCGACCGAGGCATATCTCGAATGCATGGATGCATATCTGGACCGGGAAACGGAATACGGGTGGTATCTCTGCATGGACGGTGAAAGGATCGTCGGCGGACTGGGCGTCATTGAAAATGATTTCCATGACAGAAAGGACCTTTTCCCGAATGTCTGTGCCGTCTATACCGAAGAGGACTGCCGCGGCAAGGGGATCGCCGGGCGTCTGCTGGATATGGCTGTAGAGGATCTGCGCGCCAAAGGGATCTCGCCGGTCTATCTGGTGACAGACCATACGGGATTCTATGAGCGATACGGCTGGGAATTCCTGTGCATGGTGCAGGGGGACGGCGAGCCGGACATGACGCGGATGTACATACACCGGTAAAGTCGCGTCGACGTATCGAAGCATCGAAGGAGGAACGGCCATGAACATCACAGTCATCAACGGAACGGAAGTACACGGCGTAACGTATCGGCTGAAAGAGATCTTTCTGAACGCGTTTGGCAGCACGGCCGAAATCACGGAGTTTTATCTGCCGAGGGACTGTCCGGGCTTCTGCGCCGGCTGCAAGGCCTGCTTTCTGAAGGACGAGCATTTATGCAAGGACGCCGCCTATATTCAGAAGATCGAAAGCGCGCTGCTCAAGGCGGATCTGATCGTGCTGACGTCTCCCGCATATGTGTTTCATACGACCGGGGCAATGAAGACAATGCTGGATCATTTCGGCTATCGGTGGATGCCGCACCGCCCCGCAAAGGAACTGTTCGGGAAACGGGCGGTCGTGATCACGCAATGCCTCGGCGCGGGCGCGAAATCATCGGCAAAGGATATCAGGGACAGCCTGGCATGGTGGGGGATCAGCAGGATCAAGGTCTGCAGGTTCAGGCTCATGAGCGAAGTCGTATGGGACCGCATTCCGGAGAAGAAGCGGGCGGGCATGACGTCGCGCCTGACAAAAACGGCGAAGCGGATGCAAAGGATCGATTATTCCAGACCGGCCCGTACCAATCTCATGGTAAAGTGCAAATTCCACGCCGTCAGAATGATGCAGTCCGGCCTCGGAAAACAGAATCCGGATTACACGGATTACAAGTATTGGAAGGAACAGGGGTGGCTTGATAAGGAAAGACCCTGGAAGCAGCGCCGTTGACAAACGGAACCCCGGTTGATTGAGATTGCGGATCGGATGCGTATGGAAATCAAATTGTACGAAGACAGATACAGAGACGACATGATCTTTATGGTGCTGGAGGCCAAGGACGCGCTCGGAAGAGTGCCGAGGATCAATGATGATTTACTCGACGTCAAGGCACACTACTTTGACCGCGGGGACCGGTTCTGGATCGCCGTGAACGAGCTAGACCGCGTGATCGGCTGCGGCGGGTTTTCGCGGATCGACGGCACGAACGAGGCGTTTGTGCATCGGCTGTACGTCAAGGCGTCGGAAAAGCGCAAGGGGATCGGCTCGGCCCTGCTCGAAACGATCGAGGCGGGCATGCGCGAAAGCGGCGTCACGGTATCGCAGGTGCATCTCGGCGAGCCGCAAACGCAGTGGTTTGAGTCCTATGCGTTCTATCCGAAGCACGGATACGCCGAATGCGCGCCGCGGTACATGAAGAAGGAATTGTAAGCGCCGGGATGAACGGAGGAAGGCATGTTAGACGATCAGGGCTTTGACTTGTGGGCGGACGGATACGATAAATCGGTCGGTGTGTCCGATGAAGAGCATACGTATCCTTTCGCGGGATACAAACGGATCCTCGGCAGCATCTATCAAACCGTCATGGAAAAGCAGCATCCGACGGTATTGGATCTCGGCTTCGGAACGGGGACGCTGACGGCAAAGCTGTATGAAAACGGCTGCGAGATCTACGGACAGGATTTTTCGTCAAGAATGATCGAGCTGGCTTCTGCAAAAATGCCGAAGGCACATCTGTATCGGGGCGATCTTACAAAGGGACTGGCGGAGCCGCTCAAACGGCATTCCTATGATTTCATTGTAGCGACCTATTCGATCCACCATCTAAAGGATGATCAAAAAATCGTGTTTCTGAAGGAGCTGCTGAAGCATCTGAACGGGGACGGCAGGATCCTGATCGGCGACGTCGCGTTTGAGACCCGTGCAGAATTGGATCGATGCAAGGAGGAGAGCCCGGACGAATGGGACGATGATGAATTCTATTGCGTTGCCGACGAATTGAAGACGGCATTTCCGGGTTTGGTTTTTCGGAAAATGACATTTTGCGCGGGGATTCTGACACTGTCCGCACCGAAGCGGCCGGACCTTCCTCGATGAGTCCTTTGAGAGAAGAAGCGCGTTTGACAAAAGCGGCTTTTTGCAATATGATAAACAAAATGATGAGATGAGGGGTACAGCCATGTTTGATCCGAAAACCGACAAGTTCCCGTATCCGATGGAAACGGACAGGCACTATCTGACGGTGCACAGGAATCGCGGGATCGTATTCGACGAGAACTATCCCTATATCGACCGGTCTAAGCCGTTCCGCTTCAAGCGGGGGCTGGTCCGGTTCATGCTGAAGATCCTGGTGTTTCCGATGTGCCGGATTCGGCTGGGACTCAAAGTTGTCGGCAAGGAGAATCTGAAAAAGCATCGCGACGTGCTGAAGCAGGGCACGCTGTCCGTCAGCAACCATGTGCATATGTGGGACTATCTCGCGCTGATGAGCGCGATCCGGCCTTACTGGCCGAACCTGCTCTCGTGGGCGCCGAACATCAACGGCGAGAACGGTACGCTGATCCGTATGGTCGGCGGCATTCCGATCCCGGAAAACAACCTTGCGGGCACCAAGGCGTACCTGAAAACGATCCGGGAGCTGCTGAAGAACGGCGGATGGCTGCAGGTCTATGCCGAGGGCAGCATGTGGGAATACTATGCGCCGGTGCGCCCGTTCAAGCGCGGCGCGGCGCTTCTTGCGGTCGACAGCAACAAGCCGATCATCCCGTTCGGCTTTTCCTACCGGGAGCCGGGCTGGCTCAGAAAGAACATCTTTCACCAGATCGCAAAGTTTACGCTGACGATCGGCGAGCCGCTGTTTCCGGATTCGTCCCTGCCCGAAAAGGAGCGTGAAACGGATCTGACAAGGCGCTGTCACGACGCGGTCTGCCGCCTTGCGGGCATCGACCCGAAGGAGAACCTGTATCCCGCTCTGTTTGACAACAGCAAGCGGATCGACTATTACACCGATACCTACGGCGTCGGGTACAAAGGATCGCACTGAAGGAGGCTTGTATGAAACAGATCGAACGCATTGAACGCATGGAATCGTACCTGAACGAATCCGAAACGGCGGTCCGGCAGCTTTCGGAAGCGCTGGAACGCTACGAAGCGATACAGCCGCATTTCAAAAAGCTGTCCGATTACTACGGCAGCACGCTGTGGATGAAGGATTATGAGGACGACGAGGCGGGCAAGCTGCCCGAGGATCTGAAGCGCGGCGTTCTTTCCGAGGACGCGGTCTACGACCTTCTGACGGACCATCACGAGCTGATCCTCCGGATGTCCAAGGCGATCACCAAATCCATCGACGGCAAAATGATCTGAAAGGACTTCGCATGCAAACGATCGAAACGGAACGGCTGGTATTGCGCGCGTGGAAGCCGGACGATGCGCCCGGCTTGTTCGAGTATGCCAAATCGCCGCTCGTGGGACCTGCCGCAGGCTGGAAACCGCACAAGACGGTCGAGGATTCCGAAGCGTATCTGAAGTTTGCGATCGAGGAAAACGAGACGTGGGCGGTCACGCAGAAAGCGGACGGAAGGATCCTCGGCGGGATCGGCCTGCATACGACGCGCGTCGATACCGTGCGCGAGCTCGGCTACGTCCTGCACCCGGATTTCTGGGGCAGAGGGATCATGACCGAAGCGGCGAAGGCGGTCATTGATTTCGGATTCCGTACGCTGACGCTTGACGCGATCATCGTTCGCCGAAACGCGAACAACGCGCGCTCCGGCAGGGTGATCACAAAGTGCGGCTTCCGCTACGACGGGACGCTGCGCCGAAACACGCGCAGGGTCGACGGATCGCTTTCCGACGACTGTGTGTTCTCGATGACGCGCGAGGAATGGGAGCGTGGACCGAAGGAAAGCCGCGCGTACAGCTTCGTGCAGAACCGCGCGTGCGAGTATTTCCCGTGCCATAAAACGAACGATCCGGAGCATTTCAACTGCCTGTTCTGTTACTGCCCGCTGTACCGGCTGCCCGACTGCGGCGGCAACCCTTCGTATCTACAGAACGGGATCAAAGACTGCAGTAACTGCACTGTGCCGCATTTTTGCTACGACCATGTCGTGAAAAAACTCATGGAGCGTACGGACGTATGATCCCGGTCCTGATCGTCGTCGGCGCGCTGCTGCTGGTCTATATTGCGTTTTTCCTCGAAAATCGCCGGTTCGTCGTCACGCGCGAAACGATCGTGCATGAAAAGGCCGAAACGCCGTTCACAGTCGTTCAGGTCAGCGACCTGCACGATCTGCGCTTCGGCAAGGGACAGGAAGCGCTGCTTGCCGCGATCCGCGAAGCGAAGCCGGATTGCATCGTGATCACCGGCGACCTGTTCAACCGCAGAAACAAACGCGCCTGCAAAAACGCGTTCGCATTTGTGAAGGAAGCGGTGCGCATTGCGCCGACGTACTTTGCGGAGGGCAACCACGAGTGCGCGCTCGGCGAGACGGGGGAGCGGTTCATCGACGGGATCCGTGAGATGGGCGTCTGCGTGCTGCGCGACGAATACGTCGATCTGAAGCAGTGCCGTCTGATCGGTCTGCGGCAGTACGCTTCGCCCGAAACGCTTGCCGCCATGCTGGACGCAGACCGGCTTGACCTGGTGCTGGCGCACCGGCCCGAGCTGTTCCCGATCTATGCGGGGACCGGCGCGGACGTGATCCTGTCCGGCCACGCGCACGGCGGGCAGATCCGCCTGTTCAATCGCGGACTGTACGCGCCGCAGCAGGGCTTCTTCCCGCGATTCACCGCAGGAACGTATCGCATCGGCGCGTCCGTGCTGTACGTGTCCCGGGGACTCGGCAACACCATTCCGTTTCCGCGCGTGTTTGACACGCCGGAGCTGAACATACTGATCTTCCGACCGAAAGGAGTTTAACCATGTTTGCAGATTCCGTTGAAACCATCAGGAATGCGATCCGCCCGATGCACATCATCCGCAGGCGGTTTTCCGACAATGCGATCCTGCCCGATATTGCGACGCTGTTCTTTGTCAACGAGCGCGGCGACGCGATCACGACCAAACGCGTGTCGACGATCCTGACCGCGGCGAGCAACGTCGATCAGATGTACAAAACGTTTCTCGGCAGAAGGTCCGCGCTTCCGCACGACGAAAGCTATCGCTTTGCGGAAAAGCGTCTCATAAAGGATATGAAGCTGACGCCGGAGTCTGTGATCCAGATCCGCTATGCGTTCATCGGCTGCGCCAAGGGCAACGTTCGCATCCAGTGCATCCCGCATCCGAAGTACGACCTAGCGCTGCTGCGCTTTTCGACCGACGGCGAGCTGCTGTACCGCGATCATGTGACCTTTGCGGCGAATCCGCCCCGGCAGGGACAAACCGTGTGCAGGCTCGGCTTTGCAATGCCGGAGTTCCGGAACTTCCGCATGAATCCGGAGCAGGACACGATCGAGTTCACCGACGTCGGTAATACCGGCTCGTCGCTGTTCGCGCTGGACGGTACGGTGACGCGGTATCTGGCCGACGGCGAGCGTACGTTTGCGGTCGAAACGACCAATGCAGGCCCGGTCGGCATGAACGGCGCGCCGCTGTTTGACGCGAACGGCCGCATCGTCGGCATGCAGAGCGGCATGGGCGTGCTGCTGCTCGGTGCGAATGTGAAGATGGAGACGCCGAACAAGGAATCCTTCGTCGACCACGGCTCCATGCACCTTGCGGTCAACACGCACCCGGACGTCATCAAGGACTTTTTGCGTGCGCAGAACGTGACCTATTACGAGGAATAACCTTCCAAAAACAACGAACCGCCCGTAAACGGGCGGTTCTGTTCTGTTTTGGATCAGCCTTCGATGATCTTCTTCGACGAGCTTGCGCCGATGCGGCTTGCGCCCGCCGCGATCATGGCCTCTGCGTCGGCCTTGCTGCGCACGCCGCCGCTTGCTTTGACGCCCATGTCGGGGCCGACGGTCTCACGCATCAGAGCAACGTCCGCGGCGGTCGCGCCGCCGGTGGAGAAGCCGGTGCTGGTCTTGACAAAGTCCGCTCCCGCTTCCTTGGCAAGCTTGCAGGCGAGGACCTTCTCCTCGTCGGTCAGCAGGCAGGTCTCGATGATGACCTTGACAAGCGCCTTGCCCTTCGCTGCGTCGACGACGGCCTTGATGTCGTCGCGCACGATATCCGTCTCGCCGCCGCGCAGCGCGCCGACGTTGATGACCATGTCGACTTCTCTTGCGCCGTCCTTGACCGCCTGTGCGGTCTCAAACGCCTTGACGCAGGCGGGGGTGGAGCCCAGCGGGAACCCGATCACGCAGCACGGCGTGACGTCGGTGCCCTTGAGCTGTTCCGCGACGAACCCGATCCAGAACGGATTGACGCAGACGCTCGCGGTGTCATAATGCTTCGCTTCCTCACAGACGCGCAGAATGTCCGCGCGGGTCGATTCGGGCTTTAAGAGCGTGTGGTCGATATACTTTGCAAGATTCATGGGATGACCTCCGAAGTTTATTCCGAAATGGGGTAGCGGATCATATTGCTGTCGCCTTCCCAAAGTCGTTCGATGTTGTAGTAGGCGCGCTCCTCCGGATGGAAGAGATGCACCAGCGCGAAGCCGTAATCGAGCACGATCCAGCGCGCTTCCTCATAGCCTTCCTTGCGGCGGACGGAAAGGCCCATTTCTTCCGCCTTTTCCTCGAGCTCGTCGCACAGCGCGCGGACGTGGTTCTGCGAGGTTCCGCTCGCCACGACAAACCAGTCGGCAATGATCGTCTTGTCGCCGATGTGCAGCGCAAGAATATCGATCGCCTTCTTGTCATACAGCACCTTGCAGATCGCAAGCGCGTCAGTTTCTCCGAATCGTTCCATCGTACCTCCTAAGGATTCGTATGCCCGCAGGGTCGCGGGATGCAGGGGATTGCCCTTTTCTTTAATATACCAAATACTGCGCGATAAAGCAAGACGCATCATGTCGTCGATCGTATCCTGACGCCGGATTTCTTCCACGCCGTCAAACGTCCGCGACGGCTCGATCATATCGGCAAGGTAGATGATCTTGTCCAAAAGCCCCATGTCCGCGTCGCCGGTCGTGTGAAGGCGGATCGCCTTGAGCACCTCTTCGTCGGTTACGCCGTAGACCTCGCGTGCACGCACGGCTCCAGCGGGGGCGTGCAGGATCGGCAGCATTTTAGGTTCGGCGTCGGCAAAAGCAAGCAGCTGTTCCTTCGGCAGGTACTTTGCGCAGTCGTGCAAAAGCGCCGCAAGCCGCGCCTTCTTTGCATCCGCGCCGAACCGCGCCGCAAGCGCGATTGCTGTCTCCAGCACGTACGCCGTGTGCTCCATGCGTTCCGGCTTGAGATCGGCATGCAGCCGTTCATAGACCGGCGCAAGCGCGTTCGGCATGTAGCAGCCGTGCAGGTAGATATAGTGCGCGGCGGCTTCGGGAACCATGTCCGTGATCGGCAGCGCGTCGTGAATGTGCGCGCGCACAAGCGTGGAGGACAGGGGAGAGACCTCGTCGAGCAGGATCACGTTCGCGCCGTAACGCTCCTTCAGATCCGCAGCGGTCGCTTCTTCGCCGCCGCCCTCGCCGGGCCGGACCGTACAGACGAGCGTCGCAAGAACGGCGATCGTTTCCGGCATGCGCCAGGTCGTAAACGAATGCAGCATGTCCGAGCCCATAAAGAAATACAGCTCGGCGTCCGGATCGCGTTCCTTCAGCGCGCGCAGCGTGTCGACCGTGTAGCTCGGCCCCTCGCGCAAAAGCTCCATCGTCTCGACCGCAAAGCGCGGCTCGTCCGCAACCGACAGCCGCAGGATATCGAGCCGCTGTTCGTCGGTCGCGCCCTCCGCAAGGACCTTGTGCGGCGGAATGCGGTCGATCACAAACAGAACGCGGTCGATGCCGAGCTGCTCTGCCGCGTGCCGCGCAAGCGCGAGGTGTCCGTTATGAACGGGGTGAAACGATCCCCCGAATACGCCGATTCTTTTCTTGCTCATATTGATATTATAGAATAAATGAAAGGGATTTGGCAACACTTGTTTTATGAAAAAGAAACAGGACCTGATCAGACCGCTGAAAACGGTCTTTCGCATCGCCGATCTTGCGCTGTTTGCGCTGCTGATCGCTATGCCGCTGCGTCCGCTTCTCAAGACGGTCCCGCTGTTTCTTGCCGCCTATACGTGCGCGTTCGCGGCGGTCGTGCTGCTGGCGCGCATCGGCAAGGCGCGCCGTGCCCGCGAAACGCAGAAGCGGGAGAGGGAACAGCGCGCGATCGAACGTCTGCTGCTGCTCGGCGATGCGGAATTGAAGACCCTGACCGGCGATCCCGGCTTCCTGCTGATCCGGAGAATACATCCGGAAACGGAGGATGTTGCAAACGCGCTGCGCGAAGGCGCAACGTCGATCGGTCTGTTTGAGACCACCGAACAGACGCGCGCGTTTCTCGATCGCAATGCGCCGCAATGCAGCGTGTTCGATCGCGCGGCGCTTCTGCATCTTGTGTCGGAAGAGGACGAAACGGCACAACATATGCGTTTTCGCTTGCCGGGTATGCGCATATTCAATAAGTATGCATGCCTCGGAATTCTGTTTTTGCTGCTGTCATTTCTGGTCGGCCGCAAAATATATTATCGATCGATCGCTTCTGTATGCCTGATTCTATCCGCGTTCTCGGGCTTTTTTGCGAATTACAAGTTTATGAAGAAAATACACGGAATTTCTTGACAAGGGGCTTGACAGATAATATAATATAGACGCATGTATTGTACACTTGTGTACGAAATTGATAAGGAGGATACATGGATGAAAAAAGCAAGAACCATACTTGCGGTTTTGCTCGCTGTCATCATGGTGCTGAGCGTCCTTCCGGCGGCCTTTGCTGAGAATGCAAAGGGCTCCAAGAAGTTCGATCGTATCGACAGAACGGCAGCCGAACAAACTGAACGCAGAGTCTCGAAGCTTGACAAGTCTGCGAAAACGCGTGGCAACAAGCCTTTGACCTCTATGGAGATCGATCCGGACACCATCGTGACCGCGATCGTTATCTTTGAGGATCCCGCGTTGAGCGACACGTATACAGCCGAAGAGATCCGTGCAAAGAAGGCGGAAACCGCGCAGAACCGTCTGTCCGATGCGCATGACACCTTCTTCAAGTCACTGTCGTTCGAAGCGAAGCGTATGTATGACTATACCGCGCTGATCAACGGCATGTCTCTGAAGACCGCATACAAGAATCTTTCCGTCATGGAAAAGATGAGCGGCGTCAAGAGGGTATTCATCGCAAACGAGTTTAGCGCTCCGGTTGTGCAGCAGCCGAACCAGATGAACGCAAACCTCATCACCGGCGCAGCCATGATGCAGAGCGTCCGCTACAACGGTGAAGGCATGGTTGTTGCAATCCTTGATACCGGCCTGAACTATGCGCATGAAGCATTCCAGGACTACGGCCTGATCACCGAACCGACGCTCACCGAAGAGTCTGTCGCAGCGGTTCAGACCACGGTTGAGGGCAAGTACCTCTCCGAGAAGGTTCCGTTCTCCTACGACTACCATGATTCTGATGACGATGTAAACGACGGCAACGGCCACGGCACGCACGTTTCCGGTACCGTTACCGGTTATGTTGCAGAGCCCGACGGTGCGGTCACCTTCTCCGGTGCAGCGCCCGCCGCACAGCTCGTCTTCATGAAGATCTTTGCGGACGACACCACGGAGGATTCCGGCACCAACTCCGGTATCTACATGGCCGCTCTCGAAGATGCGTTCCTGCTTGGCGTTGATGCGATCAACATGTCCATCGGCGCACCCGGCGGCTTCACCTATGACGACGAACTCGAAGGCGTGTTCGGCAACGTCTATAAAAAGCTCGATCAGGCTGGCATCATCGTCTGCATCTCCGCAGGCAACGAGTACTCCATGGCGCACAGCCCGGCGAACTGGGCAGGTGAAGGCTATGTCCTGGCAGAGTATGCGGACTACGGCGAGGTCGCATCCCCGTCCACCTATGAAGGCAACCTTTCCGTTGCTTCCATGGAGAACTTCGCATATCCGTCCTACGCGATGATCTACAACGGAAATAACGTTATGTTCACCGATGCCTGCGAAGACGGTGAGCACGGCTGGCTCCAGAACTTCAGCGGCAAGACCCTTGAAATGGTGAACTGCGGTCAGGGCCATGTAGACGAGATTCCGGCTGAGGTCGAAGGCAAAGTTGCTTTGATTCAGCGCGGCGACATCACGTTCTCCGAGAAGGTCGAAAACGCGGCTGCGAAGGGCGCGATCGGCGTCATCGTGTACAACAGCAAGGTTGAGAACATGAGAATGTCGATCGATCCGTACTATGTACCGGCGGTCCTCATCTCCAAGGCGGACGGCGAAGCGATCCTTGAGGGCCTTGATGCGGACAACACGATCGAAGTTCTTGACCACATGATCGAAGTCGACAACGAGAATGCATGGCTGATGAGCGACTTCTCCAGCTGGGGCTGCACGCCGAACCTGGAGCTCAAGCCCAGCATCACGGCGCCCGGCGGCATGATCTATTCCGCAGTTGCAGGCGCGCCCGATGCATACGAAGTCTACAGCGGCACGTCCATGGCGTCCCCGAACGCCTGCGGCTCGTTCCTGCTGCTCTCCCAGTACCTGAAGGAAACCTATCCGACGCTGTCCAAGGCCCAGCGTGCAGAGCTTGCAGAAGATCTCGTACAGTCCACCGCATGGGTACCCTATGATGCAGACGAATACCTCTACTCGCCGAGAAAGAGCGGCGCAGGTATCCTCGATCTCGAAGCCGCGATTTCTTCGCCGGTCTACTTCATCGAGCCGGTCAACAACCTGTATGACGATCCCGAGAAGGAGGGCGTCTTCAAGTTCCGTTACACCGCTGTCAACCTCAGCGATACCGATCAGACCTATGATCTGACCGCAGTCGGTATGTATGACTATCCTGTAAAAGGCTATGACAACTACTATAACACCCTCACTTCGGACTACCTGCTTGACGGCAACGGCATGACGGTCGAAGGCGAAACCACGATTACGGTTCCGGCACACGGCACCTATGACGGCAAGCTCACGTTCACGCTCGATGACGATGTCAAGGAGTACTTTGATGGAATTTATACGAACGGCAACTTCTTCGAGGGCTACGTTGAGTTCGCACCCGATGAGACCAACACCGGCAACGCGATCCCGACCGTTCAGGGCGTCCTCGGCGACGTCAACGGCGACGGCAAGGTCACGGCGGCAGACGCGGCGGAGATTCTCCGTGCGGTGGTCGGTCTGACCGAGCTGGATGAGATGCAGGCGCTCCTCGCAGATGTCAACCTTGACGGCAACGTCACGGCGGCCGATGCATCGTTCATCCTCCGCTGCGTGGTCGGTCTCGATCAGCTTCCCGCACTCGTCCTTCCGGAAGAGGCAGATGCTCCGTTCATCCACCTGACGTTCATGGGCTTCTACGGCGATTGGAAGCAGGGTCCGGTTCTTGACAGTGTATGGACCACCGACCAAGAATACATGTTCTACTATGCTCTGTTGAGCATCCAGTATCCTGAGTACATTGCAAACGGATATCTGCCGACGAACGCTGCGTTCCAATTGATGCAGACGAATGTTGCGGTTACCGAGATTAACAATATGTTCATCAACGGCAACAGCCTCTACATCAACTACGGCACTGATCAGAATCCGCTGTATGCGTACACCGGCTACAACCCGATGACGTTCATGGCGTACACCGATTACATGTATCAGATCTTCGGCGATGGCATCGATGATATCTACTTGAATGCATGGTATGACGTTGCGATGAACTATAACCCGCTGCACAATGCGATCTCCAGCTACTACTACGGCGAGTACGAGAATATCGACGGCTTCGTCGCGTTCCCGATCCAGCTGAGAAATGCACGTCACCTTATCATGACGATCTCCGATGCGGAAACCGGCGAGATCTACTTCCAGCAGGATGACGAGTACATCGGCAAGGCATACCTCAGCAACGGTACATGGGGTTCGCGTGACTACTATTTGTGGTACGGCGTCAACGAGAACGAAGAATCCGAGAACTACGGAAACTTCGTTGACAGCGGCACGGTCGTCAACGTCACCTTCGAAACACAGCTCGACTATAAGGATGCAGACCTCGTCACAGAGCGCGAATTCCAGATGATCGTCGACTACGATTCTCCGTTCATCACCGATACGGAGCTCGATTCCGACACCAAGGTCCTCACCGTTTCCTTCGCGGATAACGAGAGCGGCGTTGCGTTCGCGGATGCGTACTATTTGGACGAAGAAGGCAATCCCGTTGCGCTCGGCTACGGCATCGGTGAAGAAGCGGAGTCGTTCGAAATCGATCTGTCCGAGCTGCCGGAAGACGTTGAATTGATCTACCTCGATGCAATGGACTATGCGTCCAACTGGCCGGAATTCGTGCTCGAAGCAACCACCGGCAAGCAAATCTACACGCCCGCATATGCGGCGGAGCTCGCACTGCACGATGAAGAGTCGCTCGGTACGGCACTCCCGGTTCTCGGCTATGTTTCCGACAACTTCAACGGCTCCGTCTATCTGGCGGAAGAGCTGCCCGAGAAGGGTTATCCGTTCGGCATCGAAGTCAAATTCGCGGACGATGCGGATCTCGAAGGCATCTACCCCGGTTCGCAGTACCTGATCGTCGGTGAGCTCGACAACTACTACGGCTGCCCGAGACTCGACAATGCGTACATCGCATATGTTGCGGATCCGTTCGAGGATGATGACGTCTACTACACCGATTTCTTCGATTACTGCATCTACTATCCGATGATGTTCGAGGCATACGGTCTGAGTGAAGAAGTCACCTTCGACGATCTGTTCGATGATCCCGGAATGTATGTCGGCGGCGTTCGTTACTTCGAGGATCTCGAGGTTATCGGCGTGACCGAGTGCGGCGACGGCACCAGAACGATCTCGCTCACCAATGGTACGAATTGTGTTGACGTGGTTGGCTGCGAAGTCGGCGAGAACGTCACGGTCGGCGATACGCTGTACTATGGTTACTTCGTCATGACGATGGATCACGGTACCTTCCAGTTCCACCCGCTCCAGGGCGGCAACTATGAGTACCTGGTATTCAACTCCGACATGGTTGAGGAATAATCCAAACCAAACGCAAAGGAGCGGCGACAAGCCGCTCCTTTTCATATACGCTAAAGCCGGATCCGTTCGATCCGGCTTGAAGTTTTATCGCAAATAGATCGCTTTGTCCTTTTGTGCAATGATCCTTCCGACGCGCTGCGCACACGGCACAACGCTGTTCAATGCCTTGAATACGGCGTCCGCTTCTTCCTCCGGCACGGCGGCAAGCAGCCCTCCGGACGTCTGCGGATCAAAGAGCAGATCGCACTTCGCAAGTTCGGTTTCGCCGCAGTCGACGGCATGCTCGGCAAAGGTGCGGTTGCGATACATACCCTCCGGCAGTACGCCGATGCGCGCAAATTCGAGCGCTTCCGTAAGGAACGTGATCCCGTCGACCTGAACCTCGGCGGATACGTCGGACCCGCTGCACATTTCATACAGATGCCCGAGGAACGAAAATCCGGTAACGTCCGTACACGCGTGTACGTGAAAGCCCGCCAGCACGTCCCGCGCGCCTTTGTTCAGCGTCGTCATGAGCCTTGTCATGTTCTGTATCGTTTCCGGCTCCAATAACGCGCCCTTCTGTGCCGCGGTCAGCACCCCGATGCCCAAAGGCTTTGTCAAAAACAGCACATCGCCGGGAACGGCGCCGTTGTTTTTCCACATCCGGTCCGGATGTACAAAGCCGGTGACGGACAGGCCGTATTTCGGTTCGTCGTCATAGATGCTGTGCCCGCCGCAGATGATCGCGCCGGCTTCGGCGCATTTTTCGTATCCGCCGCGCAGGATTTCGTGTACGGCCTCTTTCGGCATGGATTTCGGTACGCACATGATGTTCAGCGCGAGCTTCGGCTCGCCGCCCATCGCGTAGATATCGGACAGCGCATTCGTCGCGGCGATCTGTCCGAACGTGTACGGATCGTCCGCGATCGGCGGGAAAAAGTCGAGCGTTTGCACGATCGCGTGCTCACCGTCAAGCCTGTACACCGCGGCGTCGTCGCTCTTATCGAATCCGACGAGCAGGTTGTCGTCCTTGATCGTCGGTAGATCCGATAAAAGCTTCGCCAATATGCCCGCGCCGACCTTTGCGCCGCAGCCTGCGCAGCTTGCAAGCTTGGTCAGTTTGATATTCTCACCCATGGTTTGCCTCCGTGATCTGAATCAGAATGTCGATCTCACCGCCGCAGACCATGCCTGCGCTTGCAGCGTCGGTGTAGTTCATGCGGCAGGTGTAGCGCTTGACCTTCGGTCCGTGCCGCAGCATTTCCAGCGCATACTGCGCCGCTTCATATTCGCCGAAGCCGCCGCCGACCGAGGAGACGATCGACCCGCCCTGCGTGACGATCATGCGCGCGCCGGTTGAACGCGGCGCGCTGCCGGTCTTTGCGATCAGCGTGACCATGGCGTACGGCTCGGACAGCGTTTGAATCGCACGGCACAGATGTTCGTCCCATTCGCTGCCGCGGATCGCGCTGTTTTTCACTTGAATCAGCTCACCGACGATGCAGACAGCGATCTCCTCCGGCGTGTTTGCGCCGATTTTGAGACCGATCGGCGCATGCACCGTTGCAAGCTGTTCGCGCGGTACGCCCTGATCCGCGATCGCATCAAAGACGATCTTCGTCTTTCCCTTGCTGCCGATCATGCCGCAGTAGACATACGGCTTTCGGAGGATCGTTTCAAGGCACAGCCGGTCGTCGCGATGCCCGCGCGTTACGATGACATAGTACGAGTTCGGATCGCGGATCGTGTCGAGCGCGTCGGCAAACGGGAGCGTCAGCAGCGCGTCGGCTTCGGGAAAGCGTGCTCGGCTGCAAAAGTCCGCGCGCTCGTCGATAACCGTCACGCGAAAGCCGACAAGCTTTGCGATCTTAGCAGTTGCAACGGACACATGCCCCGCCCCGCAAAGGATCAGATGCGGCTGCGTTGTGACGCGCTCGATCAGCACGCCGTCGCGCACGCAGGGGAGTGGCGTATCGTCCGGAACGTCGCGCACGATTTCTGCGCAGCCGGTGATCGTTCCGCCGTCTTTGACCGCAGTTTGGCCCATCCGTTCGCCCTCGATTGCGGTGAACAGAAAAGGTGAGCGGCCGTGTTCGATGCAGTTGACAACGGTCTTAAACATGCGCGTTCCTCCTTGACAGCATCAGGATCGCTTCGAGCACGCCGCCGCCGATCGCGCGCGCCTTATCGGAGACGGTATAGCAGTTGGACAGCACCGCACGCGGGTCGACGTCGCCGCTTTTCATGCCGCAAACCACCGGCGTTCCGCTCGGCAGAAGCCCGCGAATGACGCCGGACAGCGGCGCAGGGATCGGCGTGCCGTCCACCTCGGCAATCGATTCTCCTTTTTCGACAAGATCGCCGATGTGCCGGATCTCGGTTAAGATTCCGTCCTTCGGCGCGCGCAGCACACGTTCGGTCGTGAACCCGCCGATGTTGCCCGGGATGCCGGTGTTCGGCGCGGCGGGACCCGAAAGGATCACCCGGCCGAGGTCGTGTCCGCGCATCGTTTCGATGACGGCGTGACAGTCGACACCCGCGGTGAAGCCGGGGCCGAGCGCCACAACGACCGGCGCGTCGGTGATCGCCGTGCCCAAGTTTCGCTTTGCAAGGATCGCGTCGATTTCCGCGTCCGGCTGCAGCGCAGAAATCAATGCTGCGTCCGGCTCGGCCAGCACGGCGATATGACCGCGCGCGTGAATTGCGCGGATCTCGTCAAGCGTTTCGGCACGCTCCGCCGTTACGTCTTCGACCGTAAAGGAACCTTTCAGGATCGCTTCGGAAAAACAGACGGTGCGGCGGATCGACGTGGGATGTTTTAGGTCGGTCATCACGATCGCAAACCCGCAGTGCGCGAGCCGCACGGCAACGCCGCTCGCAAGATCGCCTGCGCCTTTGATGAGAATCATTGCTCATTCCTCCGATAAAACAGGATGGGGTCTTTGGATTGCCACGCGGTCACGGCGACCGGCACGGAAAACAGCCCGACAAGCGCCTTTGCCGCATCGAGCAGCGCCGCATCGTCCGCCTTGTTGATAACAACGCCGTCGACCCGCGGATAGGTCATCACGACGTCGCGGATCATCTCCGCCGTCACAGGTGTGTCCGTCGACGCATGCACCAGCGCCGCATAGCGTTCCGGCCGGTGGCAGACGCTTCCGATCGGCTGACCGAGACCGTCTATGCCGACGACGGCAAGCACCTTGTTTGCACAGGCGGGGATGACCGGCTCGTGCGGCGCGTGCGCTTTGAGCGGCAGCTGACGCGCTCCGTCGGCTTCGACAAGCACATAATCCGCAAGCGTGCAAAGCGTTTCAAACGACTGCGCGGGCGTACAGAGCTTTCTCCCGTCCGGCGTTCCCGTCGAAACGACTTCGCCGCGCTTTAGGGGCGCTTCGATCCGTACCCGGTACGGAAGTCGCTCGGGACGCAGAATGTGCGTCGAGGTGCAGACGATCACGGAGCCGGATTTGCGCAGTTCTTCGGCAAGCACAAACATCGTCGACGTCTTTCCGCCGCCGCCGATCAGCGCGGTCACTCCGCGTTCGATTCCGAAAAACTCGCACAGCTTCTGCATATTCACTCTCGCTATTCTTCATCAAGAATAACACATTTTGCGCCAAAAGTAAAGAACAGGACCGCATTGCAGCCCTGTCTCATTGTACGGGAATCAGTATCCGTTGTTCAGGTCGATGATCGAGCCGTCGACCGCGTTGATCGCGAACAGGATCACGTCCGTATAATCGTCCGGATGAATGTCCTTATGGTCCCGGTACTGCTTTACGGACTTGCCGTAAAACACCCACGCGGGCACATACAGCCCGATCTTGGTCTCGCTGTTCTGCTCCTTGATCCGAAAAAGCGACAGCTCGACGGTCGCCGGATACAGATCGTAATAGATCGCAACGCCGTCCTGCGACAGGGTCCGCGCCTCGTACGCGACGGAACACATGTGTTCAAAGATGCTCGCCGCCTCCTCGAACGGGATCGTCTGCACGTCGGTCGACAGGATCTCCTTGACCTCGATCGGGTTTGACCACTGGCACAGATTGATGCCGTCGTCGTCCACAAAGAACAGCATGGATTCATAATACCACGGGGTGCTGTACGGGTCGGTGTCCAGCTCCTGCACCTGCGGGATATACGCGACCGGCGAGCCCGCGGCGGTCCGTACCATCGGGATGATGTACAGCGATTTCACCTGCCCGTAGACCGTTGCCGTATACAGATCGCAGGTCCGGTACGGCATGACGTCTGTGACGTCGAGCTTTGCAAGGAAGTCCCTGCACCGCTGTACCGCGTCGGCGGGGGAGAACGACTGCCCGTACAGGCATTCCGCTTCGTCCGAATATACCGTGCGATGCGTATACGGATCGTACCAGTTGCTGAGGATATAGCCTTCCTCTTGGAAGCCGGCGTAGCTGATGTTGGATTCACCGTTTCCCTTGCCGTAGCTGAAATATTCTTCGAGCGGGATTCCTTCAGGCGTGGTATTGTTCGTGATCTGCAGCCAATGGTCGGCGTTGCGCGCGTCCATCATGCGGTTGACGATCCAGTTGATCCCGTTGTCGTACGTCTGCGTTCGGACGGACCCGTCCACGATGATCAGCGCATCGTTTTGGATCGTTTCGTCCGGCGCTGTCGCGTATTCCTGCTTCAGCGCCTCGATGTATTCGATCGCCTCCTCCTCGGTCAGCAGCTTTTCGTCCGTGCGGCCAGTGTCAATCAGTTCCTGGATATAGACGATATACTCGGCGATCTCCTTCTTTCCGCGAATATACCGATCCGGATTCTGTGTCCAGGCGGTCTCACCCTCAAAGATGCGGTCGAACGACGTCTTGATCCATTCGTCCGTAAAGACGGTCGGCCGCACGCGTGCCATGGAGATACGGCCGCTCGCGGGCAGATATACGTCGGCGTCAGCATGGATCGTCAATCTGCCGTTGCCGCTCTGATAATCATAGGTATAATGCTCTTCCGACTTGACAAAGCCCGGCGCGTCGGTCACCGTGTCGGCCGAAGCCGTACCGTCGGGGCTTTGGTTGACGACCGTATCGACCAGCCGTTCCGTGTCCTTCTGCACCACGACCGGCTGCTCCGGCGTCGGCTGACAGGCCGCAAGAAGGAGCAGCGACAACAGGATTGCAAGTGTTCTCTTCATACAATTCTCCTTTGACATCTTTACACATCTGAATGCCGGTCAGTCCGCATACCGCATCAGGCTCTTCACCGTGCAGCGCGGCTCAACATATCCGCCGGAAAGCGCCGAGATATAGAGCGATTTCGGTTTTTCATCAGGACTGTCGACGTCCGTATAGGTGAATTCCCACATCGGCTGATAGACCCCGGCGGAAATGTTGTCCTTCTTCGCCTGCATGCCGTAGCGCAGTTTCACGTCCGTCACGGTATAGGTGTGGTGCGGGCGGTTCATCGCGCCGTCGTGCAGGTAGCCGATCTGCCGGATTCCCGCGTCGAGTACTTTGTCGAACGCGCAAAGCTGCGCATTCTTGACCGTAACCTGCGCCGCCTTTGCAAGTCCCCAAAGGTTTGCGCATACCACGCCGTCCGTGCCGACATAGACCGTTGCGGATTCGACATTCCACGGAGCGCCGATGCTGCTCGGCGTGTCGAGCCCGGTCATAAAGCTGCCCGGCCGGTCGATCGAGGGCGTGCCGCCGATGGAGCGAACGAAGGAGAACACCCAGAACGTCTCTCCGATCGCGTAACAGCGCATCGAAAAGCCGCGCTCTGTTTTGAGAAGACAGTCGCATTCGACGCCGAGCGCCTGCATGAACGCTTCTGCGATCTTCTGCGCGTCCGCTTCGGACATCTTCGGCTCGGCAAGCGTGACGGTTGAGCCGGAATCAAGGCAATCATCTAAAAAAGATGCGGGATAGTACTCCTCCGTGAACTCCGTGCCGCGCGCATAATACAAGCTGTTCGGCTCAAAATTGACATTGAGCCGGAAGATTTCTCCGTCCGAACGCTCCAGATAATAGTTCTTCCCGGTCTCCAACCGGTCCGCACGGATCTTCTCCGGCGATTCCGGCGCGTTTTGATACCGTCGCTCCAGATCGTCGATCGTCTGTTTGTCGAGCGCCACGAGCGAACCGAGCGATCCGTCGTACTGGAGCGCGGCGCGCAGAAGCGCGCCGACTTCGTCCTTCGTTTCCGGCCACGCCTCGTAAAGCGCAGCACCGGAACCGGCTGTTTTCAGAAGCGCTGAAACGACGGCGTCGTTCTGCGTGACATTGAGCGGATCGACCTCGATCAGCGGATGCGCCGCGCTCGGGTCAAATTCGACGTCCGCATCGACGATCACCGTGACGTGTTCGGTCGGGTCCTGTTTGTCGGTAGCATGCGCGGGGACGGAGATCGGCTCGACGGCTTGGGCCGACGCTTCGATCTCCGCAGGGGCCTGCTCCTCCGCGCGGTTCACAATATAGTCCTGCTCCGGCGTCGGCTGACAGGCCGCGAGCAGCAACAACGCAATGAAAATGATTACAAATCGTTTCATGACCGTACCTCCTCAGAACCCGTTATACACGTCGATGATACTGCCGTCGACCGCATTGATTGCGAACAGAATGACGGTCGCATATCCGTCAGGGGAGAGGTCTCGGTGTTCGCCGTACTGCTTGACAACCTTGCCGTAGAACACCCACGCGGGCACGTACAGCCCGGTCTTGGCCTCGCTGTTCTGTTCCCTGATGCGGATCATCGAAAGCTCGACCTCGTCGGCGTACAGATCGAAGTATGCCGATTCGTTGTACGTCTTTGTCGTCTGCGCTTCATACGTGATACAGCACATGTTCTCAAAGATCCTCGCGGCCTCCTCGAACGGAATCGTCTGCACATCGGTCGAAAGGACCTCCTTCACCTTAACGGGGCTGTACCAATCGAACAGCAGTACGCCTTCGTCGTCCACGAAGAAGGTGATCTGCTCGTACATCCAAGGCAGGCTGAACTTATTGTAGCTTTCTCCCTGAATCAATGGGACATAGGCGACGGGGGAGCCCGCTGCGGTCCGTACAAGATGGATGATGTACAGCGATTTCACCCGATCGTCGACCGTCGCCGTATACAGCGTGCAGCGGCGGCACGGCATCACGTCGGTGACGTCGAGCATAGCAAGGAAATCTTTGCATGCCTGCACCGCGTCGGCGGGGGAGGTTTGCTGGCCGCAGCGGCAATCCGTTTCATCCGCATACACCGGAACCCTTTGGTACGGCTTATGCCAGTTTTCAATAGTATACCCCTCCAAGCCGCCGCTAAAGCTCAACGCGTTTTCCCACGTCCCGCGGTTGTAGGTGAAGATTGAACTCAAAGGAATCCCGACAGAATTGTCGACTTCGTTGATAAAGACGGAATGCGCATCGTTATACGCTTGCATGCTCCGATTGACGGTTGTGCCGAATCCGGTATTGTTTGTTTGCGTTTTCACCGAACCGTCGGCGATTTCAGGGGCGATCTCCGTCCGTTCGTCGGGCGCATCCTTGTACTGCTCCTTCAGCTCTTCGATTAACGCAAGGGCCTCATCCTCGTCCATTTCCTTCTCTTCGTCCAAGCGCCCGGAATCCAAAAGCTCCTGATAGTACGCAATGTCTCGCGCGATGTCCGCCTTTGACGGCACATGCCCGCCAAAGGTGCTGTATGCCGTTTCGCCCTGAAAGATGCGATCGAACTCCGTCTTGATCCATTCGTCCGAAAAGCCGCTTTCGCACACACGCGCCATGGAGATACGGCCGCTCGCGGGCAGATACACGTCGGCGTCGGCATGGATCGTCAATCTGCCGTTGCCGCTCTGATAGTCATAGGTATAATGCTCGTCCGACTTGACAAAGCCCGGTGCGTCGGTCACCGCGTCGGTCGGCGCTGTGCCTTCGGGACTTTGATGCAAGACCGTATCCACCAGCCGTTCCGTGTCCTTCTGCACCACGACCGGCTGCTCCGGCGTCGGCTGACAGGCCGCAAGCAGAAGAAGCGCAATCAGTATGACGGAGATTCGTTTCATGCGCGCCTCCTCAATAACCCTTGCTCAGGTCGATGATCGAGCCGTCGACCGCATTGATCGCGAACAGCACCCGCGTAAACGGCTTGGAAAAGTCCGGCTCCGTGTATTCGCCGAACGTATAGACCTCCTGCCCGTAAAACAGCCATGCCGGAACGTACAGACCGTTCTTACCCTCTGCGTTTTGCTCGCGGATGCGCAAAAGGGTCAGCTCGACGTGGTCCACGTTGACGTCGATATGCGTTTCCCAATCGAAGGACGTCGCCTGCGGCTCATATACGGTGCTGCACATGGAGCGAAAGATGTTCGCGGCCTCCTCAAACGACATGACCTTGACATTGTCGGAAATGACTTCTGTCACCTCGATCGGGTTCTGCCAACTGACGGATTTCAGTCCTTCGTCGTCCACCATCACGCGGATGGATTCATAATGCCATGGGAGAGCCGTCTCCTCATAGTCCCATTGCTGCTGTGTCAGCGGTACAAACGCAACCGGATTCCCGTTGACTGTGCGGACGTATTCGATCAGATACAGAGCCTTCGTCTGCCCGGACGGATGCGCAACATACAGATTGCAGATGTCGCGCGGAGCGATGTCGATAATGCCGAGATCGCGGAAGAATTTGAGACCGAGCTCCGCTGCCTCCTTCGGAGAATACGTCTGTCCGTAGGCCTTCGTATCGTCGGCGACGTTCGGTCGATAGGAATCGTATTCCGAATACCAGTGTACAAATGCGCGCGAGCCATCGCCGCTTTCCTCATACCCGATCATGGTGTCGAGATTGCCTCTGGTATAAGAGAGTGATGTGGTTTGGTGGGCCTTACATCTGTGAATCTCCAAAAACGCAAGCTCGTCGTCGATTTCGAGCTTTTCTTCCTCAATGCCGAAGTACGTTTCGGCCGTCAATGAGCCGTCGGCAGGGATGGGTACCGTGGTGTCTGTTTCCGGCGCGTTCGGGTATAGCTCCTTCAGTTGTTCAATGATCTCATCGACCTCCTGCGCATCGACCATACCGGCCTCCGCCCACGTACCGTTGTTGGCGATCTGCTGATAATAGGCGAGCTCGTTGGCAATGACGGCCTTCGTTTTCGGCCCGTGCTGCTGAATGTACACCTGCTTGCCCTGATAGACGTAATCGAATACCTGCTTTGCAAACGCGTCAGAAAAGAGCGTGGCTTTGACGCGCGTCATCGGGATCGTGCCGGAGTCCGGCGTTTTCACGTCGGCATCCGCATGGATCTTTACAAGCCCGTTCTCACCGGTGTAATCGTATGTAAACCGTTCGGAAACCGGCGCAATGCGAAACGGCTCCGCTTCCGTATTTGTGTTCTCTTCGCCGGGTTCGTTTGCCGGGCTCTGCGCAACGACCGTGTCGACCAGCCGTTCCGTGTCCTTCTGCACCACGACCGGCTGCTCCGGCGTCGGCTGACAGGCCGCAAGCAGCAGGCAAACGAGGACCGCACAAATCAAAACATGCTTTTTCATGGCAGATTTCTCCTTTCTGTTTGCCTACAGTATACCGGGACGGAATCGCAAAGTCGTTGCCAACCTGTTTCCAAACGGTTATCAAACTGCGTCAGAAAAGCGGATAAAGAATGAAGAACCGCGGCCTACCTCGCTTTCGATCGAAAGCACGGCATGATGCGCCTCGACGATCCGCTGCACGAGCGCAAGGCCGAGTCCGCTGCCGCCGAGACGCTTGGAGCGCGAACGGTCGACCATGTAGAACGGCTCGGTGATGCGTGCGATCTCGTCCTTCGGAATGCCCCTGCCGTGATCGCGCACGACGATCGCGTGATCCTCGGTGATCAGCTCAACCGTGGATCCCGGCTCGGACGCCTTAATTGCGTTTTCGATCAGGTTGACAAGCGCGGAGCGCAGCAAGTCAAAATCCATCGGGATCGTCTGTTCGTCGGATGCTGCGGTCAGCGTGATCTGTGAGCGCGCAAGGGAATCCTGTACCGTTTCGGACACGGCGTCCAAGAGCGGACGGACGGGGGAGGGGACAAGCTCGATCTCGTCCTGCAGCAGCACAAGCTGCATCAGCTTTTGCGAAAGGCGCTCGATCCACTTTGCCTGCTCATGAATGCGCACGAGCGCGCGCTGCCGGTCCTCCTCGGTAACGGTGCGCGTCACGAGCGTTTCGCTGTTGAGAAGCAGCGACGTCACCGGCGTTTTCATTTCGTGACTCAGGTCGTTGATAAACTGCTGCTTGCGCGCGTTCTGCTCCTTCAGCTCGGCAATGCTCGATTCGACCGCGTTGGCCATGGCGTTGAAGTCGGCGGAGAGAAGCCCGATCTCGTCGCGGCGCTTCACTTTGATACGTGTATGATAATCGCCGGACGTGATCGCCTGCGCGCCGGACTGCAGCGTTTTAATCGGACGCAGCGACGCGGACAGAATGAAATAGGCAAGAAGAAGAAACGCAGCCGTGACCGCCGCGCCGATGCCGACACAGCGCCACGCAAGCGATTTGAGATAGTCGTCCAGTCCGGACAGATCCGTGACCTTTGTCAGCACATAGGACCGGTCGAAGCAATAGACCGTTTTGCCCGTGACGTGGTATAGTGTGCCGAACACGCGGCAAAAGCTCTGCATCGGGTCGATACTCTCTTCACCGGGGATGAGATACGGCTCAGGCGAAAAGCCGACATTGTTGATGAGATAGTTTCCATTGCACGAGAGCGTATATGTGCCGGTTTTATCCGCCTTTCGCACCTTGTATGCCATATAGGTGTCGGCATAGGCCGGGTCGTCGATGCCGCTGCCCAAGCGGATCACGTCGCTGTACACCTCGTCAAACGCAGCCGTTGCCTTTTCCGCTGCGTCCTGCTCCATCTGACTGCGGACGAGCTTCAGGATCAGCGTACAGCACAAAAGGACCGCCGCAGCGATCATGATGCTTGCAAAGAGCAGGATCCTCGTTTTCAGCCGCATTCAGTCCTCCAGTCGGTAGCCAAGCTTCATCACGGCGACAATGTTCAGATCGGGTCCGAGCTTCTTGCGCAGATGCGCAACGTGGATGTCGACCGTGCGTGTGCCGCCGACAAAGTCAAAACCCCAGATCTCGTTCAGCAGCCGTTCACGTGTCAGCGTACAGTTTTTGAAGCGCAGCAGCTTGACAAGCAGATCGAACTCCAGCGGCTGCAGCTTGATCGGTTCACCGGCCTTCTGCACGGTGCGCTTGCTCACGTCGACGGTCAGGTCGTGATACCGCAGGACTGCGTTCAGCTTGCCGGTCCGCGCAAGGATCTTTTCGATGCGCACCAAAAGCTCCAGCATCTCAAACGGCTTGACGATGTAATCCTCCGCACCGAGCCGAAGCCCCGTGATCTTTGAGCTGAGGTCGCCCTTTGCGGTCAGGTACAGAACCGGGATGCCGTAGCGCTCCATATGCTCCATCAGCGCAAAGCCGTCAAGGTTCGGCAGCATCACGTCCAGCAGCGCAAGGTCGAACGAATGATCCGTTTCCAGACACCGTGCGGCCTCCGCGCCGTCGTCGATGATCCGATAGTCGTACTCTGAAAGCATCAGGTTCAGCCCGATCGCCTCTGCAATGGCGGCGTCGTCCTCGACAACCAGAATCCTGTTTTTCATGCGTATCCCTCATATCCCTTGTTTTTTCTTTATTATACCATGCAAATGCAACAGAAACGTCGCAAAACTGTTATCCTTTTGTTATCATTTCGACAATAAAAAACCACCGGGTTATCGCCGGTGGATCGTGAATCGCAGATTATTTCTCTTTCTCGGATTCGATCTTGCGCGGGGGCTTTGCCTTGATCTTCTTGAGGTTGGCAAAGCGGGGAAGACCGTTCTGCAGCGGGATCTTCGGATCGCCTTGGATCAGCGGCAGCAGATAGTCGATGTACGGCTTGCGAAGGCCGTTGCCGCGGGAGTTGATCCACTCGCGCGGGACCTTGCGCTCGGTGTTCGCGCAGGCGTCGAGGTCGATCAGCTTGATTTCGCACTTGTAGTTGCCGTCCTCGTCGGTCTTGCGGCGGAAGCCGACCATCTTGTCGGTAATGCCGTGCACCGCGTATTCGACGGCGACGCGACCGGCTTCATAGGATTCCGAAATATCGGTCTGAGAGGCCGCATGCGACGCGCAGCGCTGCAGCAGGGAGAACTCGATGCCGCGGATCTTTGTGTCAGTAAAATGCTGTCTTAGGATGCTGACGAGCGTCGATGCGAGACCGCCAAGCTGCTTGTGGCCGAAGCAGTCGATCACGGCGTTTTCGGAGCCGTATTCGGAGATCAGCTTGCCGGTCTTGTCGTGAATGCCCTCGGACACGGCGATAAAGACCTTGCCGTTGTCCTCGTAAACCTCGCGTACGTCGGTGATGAACTCGTCGACGTCGAAGTCGGTCTCCGGCAGATAGATGAGGTCGGGACCGAAGCCGGTGTACGTCGCGGCGGCCGCGCTTGCGGCGAGCCAGCCCGCATGACGGCCCATGATCTCAACGACGCAGATCATCGGCTTGTCGTAGACGCGCGCGTCGAGGTAGAGCTCCATGCACGTGCTGATGATGTAGCGCGCGGCGGAGGGGAAGCCGGGGCAGTGGTCCGTGCCGTACAGGTCGTTGTCGATCGTCTTCGGTACGCCCATGATGCGGCATTCGTAGCCGACGTGCTGCATGTACTTGCTGATCTTGTTGCAGGTGTCCATGGAATCGTTGCCGCCGTTGTAGAAGAAGTAGCGGATGTCGTACTTCTTGAAGACCTCGAGGATGCGCTTATAGTCGGATTCGTCCTCTTCGTAATTCTTGAGCTTGTAGCGGCAGGAACCGAGCGCCGAGGACGGCGTGTTGAGCAGCAGGGAGAGCTCATAGGGCGCTTCCTTGCCCATGTCGTACAGGACGTCGTCGATGACGCCGCGGATGCCGTGCGCCGCGCCGTAAACCTTATTGATATGCGGATCGTCTAAAGCAGTGCGAATGACGCCGTACACGCTTGCGTTGATGACAGCGGTCGGACCGCCCGACTGACCCACGATGCAGTTGCCAATCAGTTCGTTCTTCATAGTTGCCTCCATTTCAAAATGCCAATATATTATAGCGGATGCGTTTCAAAAATGCAAGCATTATCGACATTTTTAATCCAAAACGGCCGCATTGCAGCGTGCGGCCGTTCGGAAAACGCTTATTCCATTGATTCAGGATCGGGTGCTTCGGCCGGCTGATCGACCTGCTTTGGCTGCCTTTTGGAGAACCGATCGAGCACAAGACCGCGCTTTTCGATGGCAAACAGCAGCAGCATGCCGCCGAAGCCGCACATGACGAACTCGCCGATGAACACGGTCACCGCCATAAAGAAGATCGGATGGACGTTGAGACCGAGGCTCTGCAGCGTTTCATACGCCCATTCCAGCGTCGGAGGATCCAAAAACAGGACGAGCGGAATGATAAACGTGTTTGCCAGAATCGGGGTCACGGGGGAAAGCCATTTCCACTTACGCAGGAAATACGTCCCGAACGCGCCGATGACGGTTGCCGCCGTGCCGAGCACAACGTCCCACGGACCGGTACCGAACAGAAGGTTCGCGATCAGGCACCCGATCGAGAGACCGGGAATGGCGGCGCTTTTAAAATACGGAAGAATGACGAGGACTTCGGAGAGGCGGAATTGGATCACACCGCTGGACATGCCGAAGAGTGAGGAGATCCATGTCAATACGACATAGAGTGCGGCAATGACCGCCGCATTCGTCACATACAGTGCCGAATTCTTTGATTTGATGTTCATTTGTTGCTCCCTTAGTTTTGTTTTTTAAGTACGACTCTCTGACAATAACCGGTCATCCGGCGGCGCCTTTTCCGCCGTTTGGGCTTCGTCGAATCTTGATTGACCTCCAGTCAACTTGCGATTCTCCTCATGAAACCTGCGAAAAACACACTCGCCGGCTGTTCCGCTTTTTATCAAAGATTCGTATAAGTGAGGATGGTTTCGAACTCACTGCGCGGTATTGTAGCATATCAGCCGCAAGGATGCAAGGGGGGAAAGGGAAGAAAATAAACCCGGATTTAGGCGAAAAATCCGATAGTGAAAGTTCTCGCTGACGCTCGATGTGATATGTTTGCCTTGCGGCAAACGTGATATTTTTCGCTGACGCGAAAAGTGATATGATATTCGCCTTTCAAACTGCGCGAAGCGCAATATCACTCGGCGCAGCCGAATATCGTTCGCCCCAAGGCCAGGCCCGAACGTGGGACAGACTTGCGTTCGCGCCCAGACTTGCGTTTGCGACTCCGTTTTATATATAATCACCACATCATATCGAACGGCAGCGGCGCTGACGGAAACGCACGGTCACAGGGCCGCGTTGACCCACAGCGCGGCGGGTCGGAAGGGACGCTTGGAAAGTATGAATAATAAAATAGAAACGGCGAAGATAAAGATAAGGACAATGGCGCTGGTGCTGGTATTGACGCTGGCGCTGGGCATGGCAGGCGCGGGGTGCGGGAAATTGTCCGTGAACGGGCCGGAAGCCACGGAAAACGGCGTTGTCGTCAATAAGACCGACGGGCCGGAGATGACCGTTGACCCGTCGCCGGAAACTGTTGTCCCTACAGAGCCGGAGGGTGAAACTTCCTCTCCCGTTCCCACCGACGAACCCACCGAAGCACCGACTGAGACGCCTTCTCCGGCTCCCACGGAAGAGCCCACGGAAGAGCCTACAGAGGAGCCTACCGAAGTGCCTACCGAGGAACCTACGGCCACTCCTTCTCCATCGCCCACACCGTCGCCTACGCCTTCTCCTTCGCCTACTAAGGCGCCTACACCTGCACCGACCAAGGCTCCTACGCCGACTCCCACGAAGGCTCCTACACCCACGCCTACCAAAACTCCGACTCCGACTAAAGCCCCCACGCCGACGCCTACTAAAGCGCCGACTCCCACACCTACTAAAGCTCCTACGCCGACTCCTACCAAGGCACCCACGGCCACTCCCACGGCCACCCCAACGCCTGCGCCTACAAAGACAGCGGCCCCCACGCCCACCGGCGAACTGACCGAAGGTTACTTCAACACGGCGGCTTACGACAGATCCTACACGGTAGGTATCGATGACCTGGGCCGCGCGCTCAGGACCGGAACGGCGGAAAACACGGAAAGACAGGACAAAAAAGTCGGCATATTCTACTTCCTGTGGATCGGCTACCACGGCACGGCGCTCTACGACAACTCCAAGATCGTTGCCTCGAACCCCAACGCCATTAAATCCGAAAGCAACTGGGTCGCGGCGGGAGGCGGAGGCGTCAACGCCTTCCATTTCTGGGGCAAGCCCATGTTCGGCTACTACCCTTCCAGCGAGAAATGGGTCATGCGCAAGCACGTGCAGATGCTCACGGACGCGGGGATCGACTTCCTCTGCTTTGACACCACCAACGCCTACACCTACTCCCAGAACGCGCTGAACCTGATGGCCATCCTTAAAGAGTACCAGGATATGGGCTGGGACGTGCCTCAGGTCTGCTTCTACACCAACTCCTCCTCAGGCGCCACAATAAACAGCATATACCGCGACATCTACGCCAAGCACCCCGAGTACCAGAGCATATGGTACTACTGGGACGGCAAGCCCATGATCGTGGGCGTGAAGACCGATTCGGCGCTCACAGAAGAGGCCAAGAATTTCTTCCGCATCAAAGCCAGCGTCTGGCCCAACGCCGGAAGGACCGACGACGGATTCCCCTGGATGGAATTCGGCCGCCTGTATACAAGTTCCGCGGTCTACGGCATGAACGGACGCAAAGAAGTGGTCAACGTTTCGGTTGCCCAGCACAACGCCACCTGCACCTTCAGCTACACCGCCTGGTACAAGTCCAACGACCGCAGCCGCAGCTGGCACAACGGCAAAAACGACTCTTCTCCGAACGCCTACCTGTACGGCTACAACTTCCAGGATCAGTTCGAATGGGCCATCAAGCAGGACCCCGAAATGATATTCATAACAGGCTGGAACGAGTGGATCGCCCAGCGCCAGCCGGTGATCGACAACAACCGTCCCATCCGCTTCGTTGACAACGCCAGCCCCAACTGCAGCCGTGATATCGAGCCTATGGAAGGCGGGTACGGGGACAACTATTATCTGCAGATGATCTCGCTTGTCCGCCAGTATAAGGGCGCGTACGGACGGGTCGATACCGGCGACGCGACCACTATTGACGTAAACGGCGAATTCTCCCAGTGGAACGCGGTGCCTGCCTACTATAAAGACTACGTCAACGACGTGAAGAGCCGCTCCAACTCCGTGTTCGAAAAGAAGACGGACAAGACCAACCGCAACGACATAGAAGAGATGAAAGTCTGCCAGGACGACGAGAACGTGTACTTCTTCGTCAAGACCGTTGACGCCATCACCGATCCCTCCGGCAACGACTTCTCCAAGACCGGCTGGATGACGCTCTATATCTCCACCGACCTGAACTCCGGCTGGAAAGGCTACAATTACGTGGTCAACTTCACCGCGCCCTCCGAAGGCCAGACCGCTCTGGGCCGCCTCGCCACCTCCGACACCTACTCCGTCGAAGAATGCGGCGCCGCCCTCATCCGCGTCAACGGCGATCTTATGATGCTGTCGGTCCCCAAGGCCGCGCTTGGCATCGAGGGCAACGCCTCCTTCGGCTTCAAATGGTCGGACAACAACACCGTTGGCGACGTTTTCAGCTTCTATAAGAACGGCGACTCCGCGCCCCTCGGCCGGGTGATGTACTATTTTGGGTGATCGGCTGAACGCGAACTGAACGTTAGCCAAACGCGACCCGAACGGTTCTCGGACCAACGCTGACGCCGTGGAGGAAACTATGAATTTTAAATTTGAAGAGTTTGTAAATACTTCGTTCGACTGCTTCTGCCTACGGGAAGGTCCGATGGACTTCGGCGGCGGGACGATAAAAGTTTCGAATATCGACTCTTTACAATTCTATCCAGA
>JAEEGK010004900.1_pt1 | contig 32525 bp, 16 predicted proteins | sample 8958771 | NCBI WGS metagenome assembly JAEEGK01 (sample SAMN16246547, study PRJNA631951) | gut metagenome | biome: gut microbiome; feature: rumen; material: SC-attached | host: Bos | place: Iran: Karaj | collected 2018-10 | reverse complement strand
TAAAAATTTCAAATGAAAATTTTATTAAAAAAGAATTAGATATAAATAATGATGAAGGAAATGATTTAGAATTATATGATATAATGTTAAATGCTGAATTAAATGAGAAAAATTTTGAAGAATTAAAAAATGGAATTCCAAATCTTGAAAATAAAAAACAATTTGAAAAAAGAGAATTTAATAATACTCAAAATATCAAATTAAATAATATTGAAAATTCAAATAATAATATTAAACATATTGAAAATAACTCAAGAAATAAAAATAATAATAATAATAATAATAATAATAATAGTAATAATAATAATAATAGTAATAATAATAATAATAATAATATTAATAATAAATCTATAAATATTAATAAAGAAAAAAAAATTAATCCCAATTCAAATTAAATATTCAAAAAAAAGGTTTTTTTATTTATAAAATTAAAAAAATATAATATAAATTCAATATAAATTTATGTTGATTTATTTTCAGGAAAATCAATTGAAATTTCTTCATTAACTTTATTTTGAATTCTAGTTAGATAGTAATTTAATTTTTCATTTAAATATTTATAATTCTTAAATTGTTCTAAAGCAATATGATATTTTAATATATTTTGATCATATTTATTTAATATTCTAAACCCTTCTCCAATATTATTCCCAAGTAAATCAATATTTATATCTTGAATTTCTTTAAATTTATTTTTTATATCATTAATATTAGAATCTTTTTCTTGAATAAATAAATCAACATTTATTAATTTATTTTTTATTGATACAATTTTACTTATTAAAACATTGAATTTTTGAATAAGTTTTAAATGTAAATTTTCAATATTGGCTTCACAATTATTAATATTCAATGGCAAAGAATGTTTATGTGAGTTTTTAGTATCTTCTAAATCAACATAAACTAAATTTTTATATAACATTGCTGATTTTTTTAAATCTTCATGATATAAAATAACTGTTCTATGGCCATTATGTTTACTATTTTTCTCTAATTTACATTCATTACAAATAAACACTCCACAATTTCTACAAAAATGAGATACTAAATTATTTTTACAATCATAACATATCATTCTATTATTTAAATGAGGAAAAATTTTATTTTTTATTGATCTAATATTATTTTGTGAATTAGATTTACTAAATTTATTATTTCTTATTACTATATCTGATTCTTTTACTAATAAATGTACATTTGTTAAATTTTTAAAAAAATTTCCTATTTGATAATCTAAAAATGGTGTTAAATCTTTATTTTTATAATGTAATTTAAATCTTCTTTTTGGATTAAAATAATTATAAGCTTGAGAATTAATATAACTAAGATTAAAATCTTTATTAACTAAAAAATTAACTTCTAATCCATTATAAACTAAAGTAATTTTTAATTTTTTATCTTCCATTTATTATTTTTTTAATTAATCAAATAAAAAAAGAAATAAAATTAAAAATTTTGAATAAAAGGAATAAAAATAAATTAAATTATAATTTAAAAAAAGGAATTAATAATCTACATTAGAGGTAATTCTAGTTATAATTGTATGATTTTCTTTTTTAATACTATCTCTGATATCATTTGTTTCTTCAGCATCATATCTAATTCTTTCTAAAACTTCACTAAGAACTTTTAAAGTATTTCTATCACCAATTGAATCACCATAAAATGCTTTAATGCATATTCCATTTGATTTTTGTAATTTAAAAGCTTGAGGTAAATTATCAACAATTACAACTTTTTTTAAATCTCTTCCTAATTTATTTAAATCTTTAACATAATCATCTCCATATAAATATGCATGTTGTCTATATAATCTATATTCAAAATATTTTGTATTTTTTTCTAATATATTTACTATTGGATCAACATATTCAGGTGTACCAAAAGAAAATAATATTAATTCATATAAATATTTCATTCTTTCTAAAAATTCAAATAAATATGGTCTTAATATTAAAACTCTATTATTATTATTTTCTTGTTTAATAAAAACTAATGTTTCATCTAAATCAAGTACTAAAGTAAATTTATATAATTTTGTATTCATTTTTGGTAAAAAGAATAAAGGTCTTTGATTTAATACATTTTGATTATTACTTATAAAAATTGGGGAACCTTCTTCTGGAAATTTTACTCTATAAGAAAGAATATATGATGCATTTGGATCAGTAACTCTATATAAAAATAAATTAAAAAATCTATCAATATCTTCTATTGTATAATTATCAGTAAAATTATATGCATCAAAAAAAAAAGATGATATAATTTCATTTTTATTTTTCTCTTTATCAATTATATTATTTAAAGTAAAAGGGAATTTATATTGTTTTATATTTGGATGATATGTTTCTGAATATAAATTATCTATTATTATTTTAAAATAATTTCCTATTGTTTTAACATTATGATGTATTATTTGCATAATGTGATGTTCATCTAAATCATCTTTTGTTAAATTCATACTTAATTCATTTTTTACTATATTATATAATTTTTCATACCAGACATAATTTTCATATGTCATTTTTGATTTATGTAAAAGAAATCTTACTAATACTAAAAAATTAAAATGAATTTGTTCAAATATTGATTTCAATAAAATAACAACTTTATTTAAATTTCTATCATAAGATACATTATAACATAAACAATAACATAATAATTCAATTTTTATTGCATATGTCATTAATTTTCTGTTATTTGAATCTTTACATTGTCTTATTAAATAATTATATACATTTGAATTAAAATAAAAATTAATCCATTCAAAACATTCATTATAACAAGGTTGATATACATTTAATTTACATAAAACATCTTTTAATTTATTTTCTAAAATAAAAAGATATTCAATTATAAAATCTAATTGATTTTTTTCAAAAAAAGAATTTTCATTTCCTTCAGTCAAAGTTCTTTTATTTATATTTTGATTGTTTTTAATATTTTGATTATATGAAGAAAGTGCTCTTTTATGACTATAAATTTGAATATTTTTATTTTTAATATTTATATTATTTTCTGTTGAAATAGTATTATATTCAGATTTAGGACTATTTTTAAAAAAAGGAGTATTAATTTGATTTTCATAAATTTTATTTTTTAAATTTAAATTAGAATTAGAATTACATTTTAACATAGAATTTCCTCTATTATTTATATTAAATCCTAATTTACATAGTTCTTTTTTATTAGAAAAAATTTCACTTCCATTTTTAATTAAATTTCCATTATTATTATTTGAAGGACTACTAAAACTTCTATTATTAGCTTCATATAATTTTGAAAAAGTTCTTGTTAAATTTTTACTAACTTGATGAAGAAGAAATCTATAATTATTTCTATTATCATTTCCTGGAGAATGACTCATTTGACTTGAAGTTTGAGTCACTGGTGAAATATTATTAATTGTATGATATCTTTCATTATTTATTTTATCATTTAAACCTTTTGGTGATATTGTCATTGAATTAATATTTAATTTTTTTATTCCATAATTTTGAAGTTTAATTTGAGGAATTTTTGAATTTGAAAATTCCATATTTCTTTTTATTGAACTTACTATTTTTGTATAATCATCTTTTTTTTGTTTTTTAATCTCTTGTTTTATTTTTGATGCTAAGGGAAGACTATTTCTTTCTGTTTTTGATCTGTCTTGATCTTTCCAAAGAAGTGTTTTATTAATAGTAATTTTAGTTTTAGGATTATTTATATTATTTGATTGTATTGGTAATTCTGAATTATTTGTTATTGATTTAATTAAAGTTTTTCTTACAGTCAATGGTTTAATTGAAACTTTTCCTTTTTCATAAAATTTTAGTTTCATTATTATAAAATTATATTTCAATACTTAATTAAATTATTGAATTAATTAATTGAATAAATTATAATTATTATATATTTAATTGTGAAATTGTAAATCAATAATATAAATATTAGGAAAGGTAAATTATAAAATTTTTTTATTGAATAAATTGACTTTATATATAACATATAATATTCAATTATAATTATATTGATTTCAATATAATATTTTGAATATTTATCTTTTTAAAATTTTTTAATTTTTTATTTTTTTTATGAAAAATAATAATCAGTCATAATTTCATTAAATATTATGTCCTTTTCTAAACATTTTTTAAATCAAAAAATTGATAAAATCTCTAACTCATTATCAAAAATTTTTAATAAAGTATCATCTGAAAATACATTTCATATTGGTATTTCATTATTAAAACAATTATTTTATGAAAATTTACAAAATGAAAAAAATATGAATTATCTTTTTCAAAAAATACAATATCAATTATTAATTTTAAAGAAAGAAAATAAGAAATATATAATAAATACTCTCCCATATATTTGTTCAACTTCACCAAAAAAAATTTATCCTTATATTGATAGAATATTATCAATATTTCAAAGTAGTATTTGTGAAGATACAAAAGGAATTTTTCAATTAATTGCAAAAAATTTTGGTCACTGTTCAAAAATATTAATTTCTATTAAAGATAATAATTTAAATAATATTACATCAAGTGAAATTCCTTTAGATATTCTTTTAGTATATACTCAATTTAAATTATTTTGTTTGACAAATATTAAAAGTCAAAGTCATAATAACCAAACTTTTGGAATATTATGCTTAAATAATTTTATTGAAAATTGCTCTTTTAATTATAAAAATAATGAAAATTTAAAATTTATTTGGGAAAATTTAATATATCAAATAGATAAAGATACATTTTTTCCAAAAATTGAATTATTAAATTGTTTAATTAGTTTAATATTTTTATCTGAAAAAAAATTTTCATCATTTTGTACAATAACTTTATATAAAATAATAGATTTTATCACAAATAAAGATTGGGTTATAAGAAAATTAGCATTAAATATTATTTATGCATTGGTTTATTATTGTAAAGATGAAATATATCCTTTAAAATCATTTCTATTAGAATTTTTAGAATCTGTTAAAAATGATAAAAATTTAGAAGTTAAAGAAGTATGTATTCAAATAATAAATAGATTAAATGATGAAAATAATAATTATCCTTTATTTAATTTCAATAATAATAATATTATCAGTATTAATAGTTCGACAAGTTTATCTGATCAATCAACAATAAATAGTGGAAAATTAAGTAATGTTTCAAGTCAAATTGATACTAAAAAATCAAATATAAATTTACTTTCATCTAATTTTAGTTTTTCAAATATATCTAATGATAATATAAATAATCAAAATAATATAAAAGTAATTAAAAAACAAAAAAATGAATCAAAATCAAAAAAAAATTCTGTAATTCAAAATAATAAAACAAAGAAATTAGGAATTAAAGAATATATAAAAATAAAGACAATGAATAATTATCATAGTGTATCAAATAATAATTCTTTTGAAAATATAGAACAAAATAATTTTCCAAAAAATTCAAAAATAAAAAAGACAAATATCGATTCTAATTTATATCCAACTAATATTAAAAGAAATGTTATTAATATAAAAAATAAATATAATACTAATAATATAAAACATAATTCTAAAATAAAAATACATAAAAGAAGTAATTCAACAATTTATTCTACTGAAAAAATTAAAAAAGATATAATTAAGAAAAACAATTTAAATATTTTAAATAAAAATCATATAATAAATGATAATAATAGTTCAAAAAAAAAACCAAAAACTCCTTCTTTTTCTAATTTAAAAAAGAAAAAAATTCAAGAATTTATTGAATATAATTCATTTGATTTTTCATTTAATAAAAAAGGAAAAATAAGTTTAAAAAAAGAAAATAAAATTAACACATCATATTCAAAAAAATCTCATATAAACACTAATTCATCTTTTTCAAATGAAAAACCTTTAAATAATTCTTGTATATTTAGTAAATATAATAAAGATTTAAAAATAAAAAATTCTCCTATTATTGAAAAAAGTATTAATGATAATTATTTAAATGAAACATCTCGTACTATTAAAGATAATTTAATATGTGAAATTGAAAAATTAAAATCTCAAATATCTTCTTTAAATTTAGAAATTGAAATTTTAAGAGATAAAAAAAATATAAAAAATGAAATCAGAGAATTTATTAAAAATGAAAATTATATAAAAGCTTTTGAATTAGCTTGTAATGAAAAAAATATTCAAGAATTATATTATATTATAAGACATTATCAATTAAATTGTTATTCTAGTTCAAATTGTGATAAATATAATCAATATAATCTTAATAATGAATTATTAGAAAATATTTTAATTGTTCTTTCTGAAGATTTATTAGAATGTGAAAATTTACTAGTAATCACTAATTTTATTATAAAAAATATATTGGAAAAAAAAAGAGAAATTAATAAATATGTAGGCACAAAATTTGGAAATGCTTTTAATGAATTATATTTTAAAAGAATGGAATTAGGTTTATCAAAAGAAGAAATAGAAAACATATATCAAATTGTCAATTATTTTATTAATTATTAATTTTTTTCTAATTAACATATTTTTTTTTATAAATAAGAACAAATTATTTTCTAAAGATGAAAAATATATTTGATAAATATGAAATATCAATTTATACAAAAAGAAGAAATTGATAATTTTATTATAGATAATATTGGAAATTTAAATAATAATGATATGCTTTTTATTAAAAATATAATTGGATTAATTTATTACTTTAGTAATATTATATTTCTAGGAAGAACATATGGAGATTTTCTTTCAAATATTGAACCAGATTCAAAAAAAATATTTTTAATTCTTTCATATTTATTAAATTTAATATCAAAATATTATATTAATAAAAGTTCAATTATGAAATTGATTTATAAATTTTGTGATTTTTTTTCATATTTAAATTTTATTAGAAATAATAATAATAATCAAATGATTACACCAAATTATTTTCCTTTAAATTATCTTTTTAATATAAAATATAAAAATACTTTAAATATTAAAGATAATAATTTACTTTATAAAGAAAATATGTCTTTTTTTATAAGGAAATTATTATATAATGAATTTTCTGATTTAATAATTATGTTACTTCCAAAAAGAATAAAAGCTTTTAAATATTCACTTTTAGATAAAGAATATATTTCAAATTTATGTTCTATTTGTAGAAATGAATGTACAAATACAATAAAATTATTATGTGGACATAAATATTGTTATTATTGTTATACAATAATTAATAAAAAAAAATTAAAATATTGTTTAATATGTAATAAATAAACCAATAGTAAAACAAAGAAATAAATATTATTAAATTTTTTTAAATTTATGATATTAACAATCTTAAAAAATAAATTAAAAATATTATTTTAAGAATATGAAAAACAATTTTTTAATATTTTTATTTTAATCAGAGAACAGAAATTGGGGATTGGGCCCAATAATCAATAAAATATATGTTAAAAATATTATTTAAATTTTTGAAATCAATTCATAATTTTTTATATAATTAAAAATTAAATTATTTATCTAAAATATAAATATCTTTAATAAAAAAATAAATGGGTGCTCAAGAAGAAAAACCTCCAAAAATATTTCAAAATTATTCAACAGATGAATTGTTTCCTTCAAATACAAAAACAAAAATATTAACAACACTTAAAGAATATAAAAAAATAGATATTTTAAATTTTTCTAAAAGAAAAGAAGAAGCTATAAAATTATTAAAAGAAGGAAACATTCAAAAAGCAATAGAATATGATAATACTTCGTATGACATTAATTTGAATTATTCAAAATTAATAAAAAATGATGAAATCCTCAATTTATTTGATGAAAATTTAAATAAAAATAATTTAGAACAATTAATAAAAGAAATAATAAATTCTGAGCAATGGAATGAAGAAAAAATAAAAGATAAATATAATGAATATAAAAATGATATAAATAAGAGATATAAATTTAATCAACCAATTGATATTAATAATACATCTTTATATTTTTATAATACAAGAATACATATTTTATTTGATTTATTAGAATCTGATAATATATTACACTTTAAAAAAAAATTAAAAAAAAAAAGAAATATTTATAATAAAATTAATATTATAAATATTATTGACAAAAATGAATATCCTCAAGATAAAAATAAATTAAAATATTTAATGCTTATATTAATTAAAGTAGATAATGAAGTAGATGCAAATTATATGATTAATAGTATATTTTCTGAAAAAGAAAATATAAAAGAATGTTTGGAAGAAATGAAAAAATTTGTTTCAAATATTTCATACAATGAAATTGAAAAAACAGTTTATATAAATGAAATTCCTATAAAAAAAAAATTTTATTCTTTTAAATCAATACTTTCTTATTTAAAACAAAAATTACCTTTTTATTATTTTTATGGTGATTATCTATACAATTATGAATATTTTTTAGAATCTTATTGGATAAATTCAATTTATGAAAATTTAAAAAAATTAATTGGAGTAATATTTAAATCAAAAATTTATGCAAATATTCTTAATGAATTATTTAAAAAATCTCAATTTGAAATAGATTTTATTCAAAGTGATGATTTTATACAATTTTTATTTTCAAAAATAAATTTCATTCCAATTTCAACAAATCAAATACCTTTTTTAGATAAATTAAGTTTGGATATATTTTTAGGAGGATATGATAATTATTTGATTAATAATAATAATAGTAATTATAAAGAAATGATTAAATATATTTTAAAAATAGGTTGTAATATTATTTATATTATACATGAAGGAGGTGGACATTTTATATATTCATATTTTACAATAATAAGTAATAATTATTATGAATTTGGTTCACCTAAAATAAAAATAAATAAAAAATGGATTAAAAGTGAATCAGGAGAGCAAGTTGAATTATTATTGTTTGGTAGAGTAACCGGTACAGTTAAATTAAAAGAAATATTATTTATATTAAATACAAAAAATTATGAAATTTATAATAATTTTGATGAATTTAGAAACAATTTTATGTTATCAAATAATAAAGAATATGAAGATTTAACAAAAGATTTTAAAGGACCTTTTTCAGATTTAATTAATGAAATAAAATGGAATGAAATTGAAGATAATAGAGATTTTCCTACATCAATCTCAACAAAAAATAAAAATGATGAACAACCTTCAATTATAATTAATAGAAGTAAAAATGATACTTTAGGTAAAACTTTTGATGATTAAAATTTATTTATTAATATTATTTTCTTTTTATAATAAATATCTTTTTTTATTTGTGTTAAATTTATATTAATTGAGTTTTATTAAAAAGAATAAATTAAATTTATTTTATTAATTTCATCAGTTAAATTGGGGAATACCCAATCCCCATTAAAATTATAAGAATTTAATTGTAATATAATTTAAATTAATATTTTTAATTAATTTTTAAAAACAAAATTATAAATTAATGAATGAAAATAATTAAATAAAATTGTTTATCAAATAAAAATATATAAAATAATAAAAATAATAAGATAATATTTATTATTATTATTATTGAAATATAAATCAATTACAAATTCAATATTTCATATATTATCTCTTCATTCCCTTTTAATTCATTTTTACTTTCTTTTAATTCTTCAATTAATTTTTCTAAATCCTTTAAATCTTGTTCTTTTTTATTAATTAAATCAGAAATTGTTGAATAATTATTTTTATAATCTTTTAGATTATAATAATAAAATAAAAATACAAGATTTTGATATCCTAATTCTGGATATTCATATTTTACATTTCATGCTTCTTCTCCTATTTTTTTAACTTCATTATCTTTCATATCAGTTTCAATTGCTTTAACTAAATCAATAAATCCTTTTATAAATTCACTTTTTTCTAAAACTCCATTTTTATTATCATCATATTTATCAAATAATATTTTAATTTTTGCTTTTTATTTATTTGACATTTTCCTTTATAATATTAATATTTTTTCATCAAAATATAAAATAAAAAATAAAAATAAAAAATAAAAAAAAAAATTATAAAATTATTACATAATTTTTTCATTATAAAATAAAAGTTTTTTTCATTTAAAATTAAAATGATAAAATTTACTTTTTCATCTTATCAGTTTCTTCTCTACTTTTAGTCCAAGCTTCAGCAATCATTTTTTTCATTTCAGGATCACCATTTTGATACATATCTCTCATCATATTCATTAAACTTTCATTAGGATCAGCATCTTTTTTTAAAGGACTTTCATCATCACTTTCACCAAAAATATTCTTTTTTTTTCTAAACTATCCCAAAAATCACTTTTATTTGCTTTACAAGATATACAATTAAACCACTATTTGTTTGCTTAACATATGAATCACTTGGATTAATATCTTTACTTAAATTAAAACAACTAAATCTGAAATTTTTTTTTTTCTATCCAATAATATAAATATCAAATGATTTATTTGTAAATTTTGATTTTATATTTTGAGAATTAAATTCTTTTATTCCATCAAATCCATCAGTTAAATATACTTTTACATATTTATCACTTGATGTATCTAATGCATATTTATTTATTGAATTAAATGAAATATTTAATTTGTTTATATCTATTTTATTATCTTCTTGATTTTCTTTTTTTTCACCTGATTCTTTATTTTCTGTTGTTGTTTGTTCTTTTTGCTTTTTTTCTAAATCAAATTTCTTTTGTTCTTCTTCCATTAATCTTGTTAAATTATTTTTGTCTTCTTCTAATCGTCTTTTTACATTTGGTCTTTGTGACATTCCTATTAATTTATCTAATTCTTCAATATCTTTTTTGTACATTTCTACAGCGGGACATGTATCCATTTATCTTTTAGAATATTCTTTTTTTTTAAAGTTTTTATTTATATTTTTTTGATATTTATTTAAATAAATTATATTATTTTAGTGAATTTAAAATAATTATTTATTATTTAAAATTTATAATTTAATTATTTATTTAAAAAATCTTTATTATTTATATTTTATCTATTTTATCTATTTTTTTTTCTTTTTTTATCTTTACTTCTATCTTTATCTCTATCTTTCTTTTTATCTTTATCACTTTTATCTCTTTCTCTATCTCTATCTCTATTTTTATGTTTATTTCTATCTTTATCTTTTTTTTTATCTCTATGACTTTTATCTTTATCTTTACTTCTATGATGTTTATGACGATGAGATTTATGTTCACTTCTATCTCTTGATCTTGATCTTGATCTACTTTTATTACTTATTCTATGAGAATGTTTAGATCTACTATCTTTTTCACTATCAGATGAAGAAGAATAAGGAGAATCAGAATGAGAATGTTTTGAACTTCCTGATTTAGATTTTTTTTCATTTTCTTTATTTTCTTTATTTACCATTTGTTGTTGAGGCATATAAGGTGGAAAAAATGGATATTGTGGCATGAACATCATTTGTAACATTGGATTAGTATTTTGATTAGGATTTTGATTTTGATTTAAATTTTGATTTTGAAAAAATTTTTGATATATATTTTTTTGTGGTTGAATATTTTGATTTATAGGATTATTTTCATTTGATGTATTTTCTATTTTTTTTTCTTCTATTTTAATTTCTTTATTATTATTTATTATTGTTTGATTTGTATTAACTTGATTTTTATTTTGAATTATTGGTTGTTGAATATTTGTTGGTAAAACATTATTATTTGTTGTTGTTTTTTCTTTAATTGGAGTTTGTTCTTTTATACTTGCAAAATTTTTTATTAAAGAATGTGTTGAGATTACTGGTTCACTTAATAAATTTTTATACCATTCAATATTTTCTCTTAATTTTTTATTGTCAATTACATTTTTCATATTAGCATCTTGTCTACAACTCGGACATATAAAATTTTTCATTAATTCTTCTATTATATGCTTTTTACAATATATTTCATTACAACATGTTAATTGTACTCCTTCTTCACAATAATCTTCACATATAAAACATTTAAACATTGAAGGTACTGAACTTAATTTTTCTATTTTTTGCTTTTTTTTATTATTTTCTTCCTCATCTTCTGTTTTATCAATGTGAACAATATTATCATTTATTTCTGTTTCTGATTTATCTGATTTTAAAGACTTTTCATCTGATTTCATTTCTTCATTAAGTGATAGAACATTATTAAAATTTAATTCAAAAGAACTTGAATTATGTATTAAATTCATATTCGTAGTATTAGTATCATTCATATTTAAAAAATCATTACTAATACTTTGAGAATTTTTCATATTATATAAATTAATTAAAAAAACAAGATTTTTTAATAATTTAAAAATATTAATATAAAAAAAAATATAAATTAAAAAAACTCAATAACATAATTATTAAATAAAAAAAATTAATTACTCAAAACCTCCCAAAACTAAACTTCTAAATTGTAAATAATTCATACTTTTATATCCAATATCATTCATAAAATTCAAAACAACATTTTCATCAACATCACTATTCATACCTAAAACTTCTTTCATATCATTAACAGTAATAATTCCTTTTTTATTAGTATCAAAAAGATCAAAAGCTTCTTTTAAATTAACTTCAGTGAACAAAACTTCTTTTGGTAAAGCAATTCTTATAAATTCTTCATATTCAATTGCACCTGAATTATTAAAATCAATAGATTTAATAATTTTAATAACTTCATCTTTAGTAATTCTCATTTTATTCTCTTGATAAACATTTAATAATTCTTTTGGTTTAATTCTACCATCCATTGATTTATTTATATAAAAAAATATATATTTTAATTTTTGAGTTAATCTCTTTCCTGCATAATTATATGCTAAAAATACTAAAATTGCTTGATGAAATTTTGATTTTGTTGAAAATTGTTTCATTCTAATTAAAACTTGATTTATTTCAACAGTTAAATCTTCTTGGAAAAAATTTTTTAAATCCATATCAATTTTAAAAAAAGGATGATTTAAAGCTTCTTTTGCATTTAATCTTTTACTTTTATGAAAAACTAAACATTTTTCAATTAAATCTTTAGCTTCATCTGAAACAGTATTAAAAAAAGATGAATCAAAAGAAACTTTTTTATTCATAATTGATTTCATAATTTCTGTTTCATTATCACCTGCAAATGGAATTTCTCCACTTAATAAAATATACATTATAACACCACAAGCCCAAATATCACATTTTGAATCATAATTATTTTTTAATACTTCTGGTGAACAATAAACTAAAGTTCCAACTGTATCATCAAATTGTTTTTTATATTTTGTAAATATTTTAGCTGCACCAAAATCAATTAATTTAATTTCAAAATTTTTTATATGTTCATATTTATTTTTATTAATTTCTTCTTCATTAATAACATTTTGTAGATTTTGAATATCAATTTTATATGATGAAACAAAAGATAATCTTTTATTAAATGATAATCTATTATTATCAATTTTTTTTTTATCTTCTTCATAATTAATATTATCAACCATTACATTTTCTAATTTTAAATCACCATGAATAACATTATTAGAATGTAAATATAAAACAGCAGAAAAAATTTGAAACATTAATAATTTAACTAATTTTTCATCAAATCTTTCAACTTTTTGTAATTTTTCACTTAAATCACCTTCACTACAAAATTCATTAATTAAATAAAAGAATTCATCATCTGAATAAAATTCATATAATTTCATAATATAAGGATATTCTAATTTTTTTAAAATATTAATTTCTCTAAATATTTCTTGTTCAGTGTAACCAGGTTGTAAATTATTTTTAGGAATTATTTTCATTGCTCTAACTTGACCTGTATTTTTATGAATAACTTTAACTACATTTCCATATCCACCTTCACCTAAAGATTTAGAAATAATGTAATTTTCATCTGGTTTTTTTGTATTTTTTCTTATTATTGTTCCTAAACCAATTGGTAAATTTGATATATTTTTTATTAAACTTTTTTTATCTGGATTATGAAATATTATTTCACTTGATGGTGCTATTATTGATGCTCTTTTGTAAAATGTATTAAGGGGTATGTTTTTATTTTTAAAATTTTGAGATAATGATGATCGAAATGCATTTGGAGGTATTTTTTCTTGACTTTTTTTTGTACTTTTATTTGATTTTGTACTTCCTGCTGAATAATTTGATTGGTCATCATTTGCATCTACTAATGTTAAATCTGATAAACAACAGATTCTGTCTATTAACATTTGACCCATTTTTTATTTGTTTTTTTTTGAATAAATTTTTTTATAAAATTTTTTTTTTAATTTTTTTTGTTGGCTGAGAATTCTTTTTACACTATTATTTTATCATCATAATAATTTTATATATTATTTTAGGATAAAAAAATTAGAATTTATTTGAAATATATATTTAAAGGATAATTTATATTATTTATATTATTTTATTACTTTATAAATTCAATAAATTGAATTAATAAAAATTACTGACAAAAATAAAGTAGCTCCATTTTTTCTTGCTTTTCTCTTTAAAAAAAAATTATAAAATTTTGATTCAGCTTATATATCAAATACAAAAATTATGAGTTTTTTAATAATATTATAATAATCAATAGTTTTCAATCTTTCAAATTAATAATTTTTTAAATCAATGAAATAAATATATTATTCATTAATTAATAATTATTAATAAATTAAAATATTTTTAAAATATCCACATAAATTAATGTATAAATTTTGATAAATTATTTTAATTAATTAAACAAATTAAATAATAAATTAATTAATAAATATAATTTATTGAAGAAATAAAATATATGTATTATAAATAAACAAACAAATTCAAAACAAAATATATATTTAAATAAAAATATATGATGACAAAAACATCATATAATTCAAAGATTCTATGAAAGATGATATATATACAAAAAGAAATTGATTTGTCATTTAAAATATATGAATTATAAAGAAGTATTAACAATAAAATATTTGTTTTGTCTCATATTATAATTTAATAAATCTTGAAAGATAATAAAATTTTTTTTGAATTAGTAAAAGCTTAATCCATATTGAAAAAAACAATATTGATTTATTTTATTATATTGATTTAAAATGAAAAAAATGATAATAATAAAAATTATTTTATAATGAAAAAAAATTCAAATTTAATAAAAAATATATAAGATATATATTCATTTATAACTTGAAATATTAATTAATAACAATTATAAATATATAATTAAATATTTATGCTATGATTTCATTTTTTATTTGTCTCTGATTCATTAAAATCTTCAATAATTATTTGACTACTTTTATTTTTATTATGATTATGATTATTATTATTATTATTAATATTCTCTTTACTTCGTTTTAATCCAAATATTTGTTCATATTTTTTGTTTGCCATTTCATGATAAACAGCAGAGAAAATTGGATTAATATTATTCATATTATTTTGATTAAATAAATCATTACTATTTAAAAATCCTTTTTTATTTATTTTCTTTGCAGCAACAGCACCTAAATTATTTAAAAAAGCATTAACAGCATTCATTTTTTTTTTAAATTTATTATTTTGATTAATATCAATCCCAACTTTTTCAATATCTTCATCATTACTTTCAATATTTTTAGTTTTAGTAATAACATTATATAACATTTTTAAATTAATAGTAGCAATTTTTTCTTTTGCTTTTTCTCCCATTTCTTTAGTTAATAAATCCATTTTAACTAATCTATCAATATAATTCATTGCTCCTTTTTTTTGAGTTTTTGGATTTAATCTTTCATAATCAACTGAAAAATTTAAAAATGCATCATCATAAGTAATTTTATTTTCTGATGAATAAGCACCAGAAATATCATATTTTCTAATAAAAGTTGCATATGGAATTATTAATAAAGCACCATAAAATATTAAATTAAATAATTCAAATATTTTTGAAGAATGTAATTTACCATAAAAAAAATAATTTCCTACTGCCCAAGCAAAAAATGCCATTCCAAAATAATCAATATAAAAAAATGTTATTTTTTCATTTAATTTTTCTGGTCTTTTATAAATTTGAAAACATTTAAATTTTTCAATCAAATAATTTAATATTACACCAACTAAAGTAATACAAGGTCCCAAAGGAAAAATAGGCATATAAAAAAATGTCATTATAATTTGTTTTGATAAAAGACTATATTGTGTACTAACTCCCATATCAGGATTTTCAAAATAAACATTAAGTTCTCTTTGTGATAAAGGTAATTCTTCTTTTTCATTTTTATATTTTCTAGTAATATGAAACCATCTAAAAAATCTATTAAGAAGTAAATCATAACAAGTAATTGACATTAAAGGAGAAACAATTGAACCAACTAAAAAAATCATAAACATATTATTAACTAAAACTTCATAATCTTCTTTTCCATTTTGAATTATATTTGAAACTAATGGAACAATTGCACTATTAACAAAAGATAATATTGTTAATTTCATACTTATTGATAAATATTTATCTGTAAAAGTCCATGGTTTTTCATAATCAGCAAATTTAATAAATAATACTTTAATAAAATAATTAATTATTATTGTTACTAAAGAAATTGCTAATGATAAACCATATTTAAGAATAATATTTTCTTGAAGATCTTTTTCTTTTTTATATTGAATATAATTTAATAATGTAACAATAGCAAAAGAAATTCCAGCAAGTAAAATAGAAAAAAAATATAATATTAATGATCTAAAAAATCTTGATATAAAATTAAATTCTAAATGTTCAAATATAATATCTTCTGGTTCTGGTGCTAAATCAACAGTAATTTGTGATTTTATTCTTAAACTTTTTTTTGTATTTTTACTTAAGCAACATCCACAAAAACATAAAGAAATAGATTTTCCTATATTAATAAATAATTTTCCTATAAATGTTGTTGGATATTTTTTTTTATAATTTGATGCTTCTTTTTCTGTGTTAAATGTTATAAATGCAACTCCATTAAATGAATTTTTTGAATAATCATCTTCTAATTTATTCATTACTTTTAAAATTTGTTTCTCTCTTGTTATTAATGTTGATAATTTTTTTTTCTTTTTACAACATAATATTCCTTCTTCATAATAACCAGTTGATTTGTTATTTTTTATTTTTTTTTTTATTCCAATTAATTCTTTTTTTAAATTTTTAATTTCTGTATATTTATATGATAAATTAATTTCTTTAATATCTACATTATCTTCAGGATCTAAATAATCATTTTTTAAAGGATCTGGTTTATATTGTTCTTTTGGTATATCACTAATAATTAAAGTATAATCACTTGGACTTTGTTCTTTAAAATCAATTTCATTTTTTAAAGCAGAAGTCAAAGAAATAAATAACATATTAACAATTAATAAAATTAATAAACTAATAAAACTAATAAAATTAAAATTACAAACAACATCATCAATTTGTTTTTGAGTAGCAAAATCTTTTAAAATTTTAATATACATAATCATAGTTTGACCACTCCATTTATTCATCCAATCAAATTTAGTATAATCATATTCATCATTAGTAATAAAATTAATACAATATTCATTTTTCGTTTCTAATCCATTTGGAATTGTATCTTTAACATAAAATTCAGTACAATATTCATATAATCTATTTGCATACATATTACAAATTAAAATATATGGAATTGAACAAGTAACAATTAAACAAAGGTAATTTATTATTAAATACTTTTCAAATATAAAAAATAAATAAATGCCATAACCACAAAGATATAATTTTTTTGGTGGAGTACAATAAAAAAATTTTTCTACTATTCCTTTAGTTTCTTGAGGAAGGAAACAATCATTACAAAAAATTAAAATTTTTGATTCAATATTTTTTTTATTTATAAATAACATTTTTTTAGAATTTCCATGTATTTTTGCTTTTTCTATTGTTCCTGGTAAATCTAATATGTCTTCTATTAAATCTTCATCTTCATTTTCTTCTTCGTGATATTCATTGGGAATTTTTGCAAAGTTTAATCTTGATTTTACTTCATCTTCTCCATTTTCATTATTATTAGAAGGGATATCTGTATCTGATTTTAATTTTATTTTTCTCCTCATATTCATTATTTAAGTATTTTTTTATTGAATTTTTATAATATTAGTTTTTTTATTAAATTTAATTTTTTTAAACTTATATGAAGTTAATTGATTCTAATTTATTAAATTATATCTTTTATTTAAAGAAACAAATAAAGACCAATATATTAATTGTTAAAATTTAATTATCTTTTCAAAAATATTTTAAAAAAAAGTATTATTATTGTAAAATATTATTTATATTATATAAAAATTTTAATAAATATATAATTATTTCAAGTAGAATTTAATCATATAATATATTTTTTATTTTAACCCCAATTAGTTAATTATTTTTCAAATTATATTTATAAATGAAAATATTTATAATATATATTTTTATTTTTTTATTTGAAAATCAAATTAAATTGTTTTAATCGTTTATTAATTAAATTTTTTCTTTATTTTTTTTTAAATGAATAAAATTCCACATATTCTTCATCAATGTTCAAATGAAATAACAGCGGAAAATTTTATGTAAAAGAAATATAACTTTTATTCTAGATTATTATATCAACAACTTGATTTAATTCATAAAACAGGAGATTTAGAAAAGCATCAAGAAATAATAAAAGAAGTTCTTCAAATGGTAGAAAATTACTTATTATATGGTGATAAACATGATTCAAATATTTTTGAGTAATTTATTTATAATAAATTTATAATAGAGTTTTTTGTGAATTTAATTTTATGAATGAATTCATTTTTTTAAGTAATTCTAAATGTAGAGAAATTAATTTACAAATTATAAGAAGCTTTGCAGTTTTAATATTGAATATTACAAATAAAATTTCATTATATTATATTTTTTCAAATAATTTTATTAATAATATTATATCAAATAATAATTTTGATAAATATGATGATGATTTTCTTTCATATTATGTTAATTTTTTAAAGAGTTTAGCATTAAAAATTGATTTAACAACAATACAATTTTTTTTTCATTCAAATATAAATAGTTTTCCTTTATTAGAAAGTGCAATTAAAATTTATAATCATCCTGATCCAATGATAAAAAATGTAGTTAGGAATATTTTTTTAACTATTTGTAGATTAAATTATCCTCCTTTTTTTGATTATTTATGTTGTTTACCAAGTGTTTCTTATTTTACTTTTATAACTTGTAGATTAAGAGATATGATTATTAATTTAAATAAAGAAAATAATTATGAAAAATTTAAATCATTACAAGAAGATATTATTGATGATATTATTTATATACAAGATATTTTTTCTTTAGAATTAGATAAAATTAATTATATTTTAACTAATTGTTTATTTTATTATTGTATAATGCCTTTAATTTTAAAATCTTTAATTTCAAATGAGAATGGAAAAATTAATGTGAATATTGCATTATATAGTTTGTGTTTGATGATATTTTATATTAAAAATGAAAATTTTTTAAATTTACTTTTTACTTTAATATTTTTACCATTAAGAAATAAAGGATTAGATAAATATATTCAAAATTATCCAATTCAACCAACAAATTATTATTATGATTGGAATAAACAAAAAAAACAAACATTATTATCATTTCAAACATATATTCAATATAATTGTTCAGGTCCTTTTTTAAAAAGTTTAATTCATAAAAAAAATTCATCAATGAATGAAATAAAAGAAATAGTAAATAAATATGAAAAAATATCTGATAAAGATGATACATTTAATCCAAATTCTGATTCATTTTTAACAAGAATTACAAATGATGTTATAAGTTATTTTTCAAATTCTGAAATTAATATAATGACAATGTATCATAATTATTTATCAATTGCAACTGGAGTCAATTGTGGTTTAAGTACAAAAAATAATCAATATTGTGTTATGATGAAATTTAAGAAATTATATACAAAATATTTTGATGAGAGTTTACATTTAAAACATACATTAATTAATAATAATATTAAAACAAAAATTTTTTCTTTCTTAAATAAAAATGATGATGATTTAATTTTAATTACAAATATTTTTATAAGATTATTTTTAATTAATGATAATGAATTAATTACTAAATTTTTACTTCAAGAAGGTAAATTATTAAATACTTCTTTATTAAATGACAATGATATAAAAAAAATAAATGAAATTAATAATGATCCAGATTTTAATCATGAATATTATAATTATGAAAAAAATAATTCGCCTGAAATTATTTTACAAAATAAAGATAATAATGAAGTTATTGAATTAAATGATATTAATTTAATAAATAGAATTGGTTCAACTCAATTAAGGAAAAATTATTATGATGTAGAAGAAGAAGATGAAATAACAACAAATAATAATTTACAAAGATATCAGTCAATGAAAATTAAACCAGAAAAAATAAAAGTATCTCTTAAAGATTTTGTAAGAAGTTCTCAAAAATTATCTAAAAAAAAAGATGAAATTAGAGAAAGTTTAATTGTTTTATCAAATGGAGAATTTGAAAAATATGATAAAAAATATTTTGAAACAATAGAAAAGAATATAAATGAATATAATGATAAAAATGAAATTCAAATACCAAAATTTTATTATTATGATACTAATTTATTGGAATTTTTACTTAATTTAATAACTCCATTTAAACCACTTCGTCATATTACAATAAAAAGTATTTTTGATAATATTTATTCATTAATAATTAAAAAAGATATTAATTCAAAAAAAATTTATTCAATTGTATCTTTAAATCAATTAAAGAAAATAGAAAATATTTATAATTCCTTTACAACAGAAATAAAAAATTCATATTTAAAAAAAGAAATATTCAAAGAAAAAACATATTCACTTCTCCAAATTGAATATAAAAAATATAAAGAAATGGAAAATTTTAATTTCACACAATTAATAATAAACTGTCATTTATTTCTCCCAATTGATATAATAGGATTAACAGAACCATATCCAAAATATTTAAATAAAATAAATCAAGATAGTATAGAAGAAACATATAATAATAATATATTAACATTTTTTTATATACATGACTTATTATATACAATAAAAAATATAAATTCAAATACACAAAAAGATTTAATAAAAGATAAATTTCCAATTCAATTTAATGAATTTAAAGTAGATAAACAATATAATATTGTTGATATTGGTCCTTCAATTGAAAGATATGAATGTCAATCAAGAGGAAATAATGCAACTGAATATAGTGATTCTTTAATTTTAATTTATGGAAATGGATTATATGTTGGGAGAAATTCTTCCAATCCTAATTATACTAGAATTAGTAATAAATTTTTTTTAAGTGAATGTAATGTTCAAATTGATAGAAGTGATCCTAGAGTTGTTATGCTTTTTGAAATTGGAATTGATAATAATATTAATAATATTGATTTTTTATTTAAGGATGTTGAAATGGCAAAGAGAGTTAAAAGAAATGTTGAAGAACATTCAAAAAATGCTAAGAGAACTGAAGAGAAAAAACTTGATTATTATATTTATAATTTATAATTAAACAAAAATAATTTATTTTTTAAAGTATAAAAATTTTTTTAATTTATAATTCATTTGAAGAAATTAAACTTTTTTTATTCTTTTATTCAAAGTCGATTTTTAAATAAATATCATTTAAAAAATCTGTAATTTTTTTATATATTATAATTAATATAAATAACTTAATTTTTTTTTTATGATTTCAAGTAAATTATAAATCAAAATAAATAACACTAATAAATATCAAAAATAAAATAAATGAACAATTTATTATATTACATTATATTTATTTATAAACTTCTTCAAATTCATTATCATTTTTAATAATTTTGGATAGTAATGCATTCATATTATCAGATTCAATTGCAGTTAAAACTCTTTCTTTATCAGATAATTGTTTATTAATATCATCTTCTAAATCTTGAGTTCCTGGTTTAATTAAAACATCAATTTTATATCTTTTATCAACATTATTTATTAATTTAGCTTTAATACTTAATCCAATTAATGAACTTAGAGAACAATTTGGAATTGTTGGTGTATAATATATTTTAATATATTTTTTATTATTATCTATTTCAATATCATCTTCATTTACTACATTTATTTCTTCTAATGTTAATGGATGTTCAGGATCTTTTATATTTTTTATTAAGTTATAAATTTCATATTTATCAATTGGATCTTCTATTTTATCATCATTTTCTTCTTTTTCTCTTTGTTTTAAAAATTCTATTGAATATTGATGAGGTGATTTATTAATTATTGGATTTGGATTTTCCAAAGCCATTTTTAAATTTTTTAAATATTAATTTTAAATTAAATTTATCTTATATTTCCAGTTTTATATATAAATAAACCTAAATTAAAATCTTAATTTAATATTTATAAAAATGAATAAAAAATATAAAAAATATTTTATAAATATTACCATACCTTTATTCTCATTTTTTTTTATTTTATGATATCATTTTCTAACAAAATTAGTTATTCAACACAATAACATATATTCATATAACATATAAAATAAAAGAAATTATTTTTATTATTAATCAATTGAATTTATAATAATATAAATTAAGACAATATTAATTGCGATATATTTTTACACTATCTTTTGAATGAGAAAAACTATTATTCTTATTCAAAAAATTTTTTTTCTTTTTCTTAAACAAACTTACAAGTTTATTATTAGTTTTTAAAAAATTTAAATGATCTATTGACATAGTTGGAACTCTATGATTATTATTATTTTTTTGGATATCAGGGAACTTTAATAAAAGTTTTTTCTTAGAATTATTTTTTTCAGTTGTATGATAAAAAAATTGTGATTTTGATTTACTTAAAGAATTCAAAGGAGAAGGAGGAAGTTTTTTAGAAAAAGATTTATCTCTTTGATTATGATATAAATTATTATAAAATGAATCTAAATAATCATAATTATAAATTTTTGAATGTTCATTTTGAAAAATTTTATGATAATGAATTATAAAATTCGTTTGAATTTTTCTTTCAAGTATTTCTACATTATTTGGAATTATTTTGAAATTAATTGGTACATTTTTCAATTGAATCATATTTTTTTCTTTTTTTTTCAATATTGTATTTAATTTTTTTGGAAATTGATTTTCATGTATTTTCATTTATAATAAATAATAAAATAAACTAAAATATATCTTTAATAAAAAAAATGTATGATGTAAATGAAAATATATCTTCATTTAAAAAAGCGAATACAATAAGAACAAATTTATTATTATCAATCAATAAAGAATTAATATCTCAAGAAAAGCATAATAAAAATAATAATTTTTTAATAAATTCAAAAAAAACTCAAACTTATTGTAATGGATTTGAAAATTATGTAATTGTTGAAAGAGATATAATTACTTGTTCAGAAAAAGATTATAAAAGATTAAAAGAAAAAAATGAATTACCAATTTTTTTATTTAATTTAAATATTCAAGAAGAATCTCCAATTATTATAAAAACTAATAAAATGATAATTGCTAAAAATCCTAAATTAAAAAGAGGATCATCTACTAAAAGTATGTTAAATGAAAAAAATGAAGACATTATTCAAAGTAATATTAAGAATTTAAGATTATTTTGTAATTTATTGAAAAGTAAAAATAAAGTTGAAGAAACAGTAGTTAATAATAGGAATAAAAGTCAAATAACAAGAAGAAAAAAATATATTAAATTAAAAAGTATTAATAATTTATCTTATATGAATAAATTATCTGAACGTAAACAATATAAAAATTATATTAATTATGATGAAAAAATAATAATTTTACATAAAATGACAAAAAAGAAAGATAAAAAACCAAATAAAAAATATTCATCACAAAATTTTTTAACTAATATAAAAGAGAATTATTTAAATTATTCAAAAAGTAAAAAAATAATAGATGATACTATTTATTTTTAATATTTTTTGAATAATTGTATGTATTGTAATTTTATATTTTTATGTATATAAATTAATAAAATATAGATTGATGAAAATTTATTATTAAATATTTTGATAAAGTATAATATAATATCAATTGAAAAATACAAAAAAAACAATATAAAAACTCTTAAATATTGATTTATAAGATATTATTTATTAAAAAAAATTATATAGTCTTATTTGTAACAAAGAATTATAACTTTATTATTAAAAATAAGTATAAACTTAAAATTTTTCTTTTTAACTAACTAAAAAAAAACAATAAAAAAAAATACTTATTTTTCATAAAATAAATCCAAAAAAAAAAACAAAAATAAACAAATAAAAAAAAAATGTCCCAAAATTCAAACAAAGTATCCCCAAATCAAAAATTACATTTATCAGATATGAAATCAGAAAATTCAGAAATATCAATTCCAAAAAAGAAAATAAACGAAGACTACGATGAATATACAGAAAAAGAAAATCAAATAGAAAACGACAACGATTCAACAATGATAAATTTAAATTACTGGTATAGAGGAGAACAAATGCAATTAGTTCCAGATGCTTTAAAAGAAATAAGTGAAAGTCAAGAAGTTGTAATAGAACAAAAAATAGAATTATTAGAAATTTTATCAGGATGCGAAACACCAAATCGATATAATGTATATTTATTAGATAAAGACAAAACAAAAAAATTTTTATTTAAATGTAAAGAAGAATCAAATTGGTGTTGTAGAAATTGTTGTCCTTCAGATTTAAGATCTTTTACAATGACAATGATACATATTTTAAATTCAAATAAAAAAAATCCAAATTATAAAAAAACTCTTCTTGATTTTACAAGACCATTTGATTGTTCTTTTATGTGTTTATGTCGTCCTCAATTTATTGCTTTTATGCATAATAATAATGATAATGTTGATGATGATAAAAATGATACTTTAAATAGTCAACAAGGAAAAATGGTTGGAAGTGTTTCTGATATTTTTTCTTGTGGTCCTTTATTTCATGTTTATGGTTCAAAAAATGAAGTTAGATGGAAAATTTATGGAGAATATTGTCAATGTGGATTTTGTTGTAGAGAAACTTCACTTGGAAAATGCTATGAAGTTGATTTTTGGATTTATGATGCTGATGCTGATGTTAAAAATAGTAAACCTGTTGGAAATGTTCATAAAGTTTTTAAAGGTTTAAGTGAGTTAATTACTGATTCTGATGCTTTTATTTTAACTTTTCCTAAAAAAGCTACGGCTATTGAAAGACTTATTCTTATTGGAAGTGTTATTTTAATTGATTATAGATTTTATGAAGCTACTGCTCTTTGTGATTGTGGAAGTATTATTTAAAATTATTGTTGGTTTCTTTTTTTTTTTTTTGTTGTTATTTTTTTATATAGTAGTTTATTTGTTTTTTTTTATATTGTTTAAAATTTTTGGTATTATTTTTTTATTTTTTATTCTTTTGGATTTTTAATATTTATAATATTTAATAAAAATATTTTTTATAATCTTTTCTCATTTTTAATTAATTTTTAATAACTTAATAGTTAGTTATATTAACAAAAATATAAAATTTATTATTTAAATTACAATATTTTGGGAAAATAAAATTAAAATCCAAGAAAAAAAAATAATAAAATTTATAATATAAAAACAAATTAAAATCCATATAATAAAAACCCCAAAAATAAAAATTTATAAAAAAAAAAATAAAAATAAAACCAAAATAAAAAAATAAAATAAAAAAAAAAATGGGAGCTTGTTTCACAGAAGATATGATACCAGCGGAAAAAATAACAGCAGTAGTAGACAAATTTTTCAAAGGTCTGGCAGTACGTAAACTAGGAATAGAAGAATTAAAAACAAAATTAAAATCTCAAATATTTTCATCAAAAGTAGTAGACATGAATGAATGGAAATCATTTTTAAACAAAGAAATAATAAATTCAGAATTTGGTCAAACATCAAAATTATTTGTAGACTCAGCAATGAATGATGCAAAAACAAATTACAATGATCAATCACTTCCCTTTACAACACTTTTATTTTTATCAGATTCAAAATTAGAAACTTTCACAGATGCCTTTAAAACAGTAAATTATGCTCAACATGCAGGTGATGCTGCAAGTGATGTTAAAAATGTAGTTGACACTGTAAAAAATGAAGGAATTTTTTCTGGTATTCAACAAGGAATTAATGCTTTTAAAAAAACTACTGAAGTTGCTAAACAAACTATTAATCCTAATATGATTAAAAAAGATGATTTGAAAAAAATGAGTAATTATTATATTAATTTTATTACTTTGTTACCTGTTGATATTATTGATAAAGTCGGTGAAGGAGGACAAATTCAACATTATATTACTAATGTTTTAAATAAAGCTTTTGATGCTAAATATCAAAATCAGTTTGTTGAAGAAAAATTGTTTTCTAAATATAATAATCAAGATACTATTAATATTAAAGAGTTTTTTGATGATAATTATAATACTATGAAAGATGATCAAGGGATTAGAATTGGGTTAGTTAAAAATTTTATTAGGGGAATGGCACCTGCGCTTATTAAGAAACAATAAAATTTTTTTTTTTATTTTTATTCATATTCTTTGAGATTTTTGTTTTTATTTTTTTTTTTGTTTATCATTTGTTAACAATAAATTTAATAATATTATTATTTTATTAAAAAATAATTTGTGATTTATTTCAAAGAATTATATATTTTTTTATCAAATTTAATAAATTAAATTTAATTCATTTAATTCAAATTTAGTAATCTTCAAATGAATTATCATTGTTTTTATAAAAGTAATAAATAAAAAATTATTAATAATAAAAACAAATAAAAAAGTAATCATAATCAGAGTTTACTAAAAAATAATGGATAAAGAACTAAAATATAATTAGAATCAGAAAAAAATTCTTTTTATACCTTAACATAAAAATAATAATTGATTATCAGAAAAAATATTTTCACTCTTATAAAAAGAAGTTTCATTTTTTTTAAACCAAAGATAAAATATTATATTAAAATTCTTTTTCTCAAAAAACACAAAAACAAATGAATTATTTGATATATTTTATATATTAATCTTGTATAATTAATTTTGTGTTCCACAAAAAAATCAATTCATTTTCATTTATATTACCAGGGACAATAATTATTTTTTTCCTCTAAATTAATTAATGCATAATTTAATAATTTAATTCCAATATATTTAAAATATATAAAATTTATTTAGCATTTAAAATTAACACAAAACTCTAAAGATCGAAATCTTCGATGTAATCTAAATTTTATATTTTTCTAATTTACAAAAATTATTTATCAGACAATATAATAAAAAATTGTGACTGAGCATATTAAATAAGATATATACAAAATTAAAAAAATCAATAGAATATGAAAATTCCACTTATAATTAAAACGATACAATACCAAAATTCATTCATTGAAAACTAAGTTAATATACATTTATTAACATATACTAAATTTTTTTAATTATATCTTTAAATTTTTTTAATGAACATTTATGACTATCCCCAATTGACTCTTCAAATATCTTTACAATATCATCATTTGGGTCAATATAAGGTTCTAAATCATGTTTTATATTATTTTCAAAATATTTTTGAAAAAATTCAGCATAAAATAATTTTGGATCATTTAAATTCATATAATTTCTTTCTATATTTTTATTAATTATATTTAATAAATTTTTCTTTTTATGTTTTTTTTTTCCTGGTAAAAAGAATTCATCATCTATATCATTAATATTTGTTTTTTTTACATTTTTAAGATTTGAAGTACTATTTATTTTTTTTGATTTTGATTGATTTAATAAAATAGATTTTGTTAAATCTTTATCAGAATCCAAAAATTTAACAGTATTTGTGGAAATTTTTTTAATTGATTTTGTAGTTAAAATAGAATTTCTCATATTTCCTTCTAAATCTAAATTTAATAAAATATTTTTAAATTTTTTTTGCATTAATATATTTTTTGAATATCTATTATTTGTTATTTCATTTATATTTTCATATTCACTTTCAATGAAAAATGAAATTTCAGTTGAACAAACTGAAAAATTATCAGAATTTTGAAATTTAAAATTACTTGAATTTTTAAAATCTTTATTTTTATTTTGTTTTGTTTGAAATGTAGGAATGTTGTTTTCATTTGGATATATTTCATTATTAATTTCTTCTGGTTTATATGGAGTTAAAGATAATTTTTTAGTTAATAAATCACTTGAACATGATGAAGATTCAGAAAACTAAACATTACTTCTATTAGTTTTATCATCAATTCTTACAGTTTCTTTTTTAGAAGAATTAAATGTTGGATTTATTTTTAAAGTTTGTAATGCTAAATAATTATTATTATCATAATTTATAAAATCATTATTATTAATATTTCTTTTACTCTTATCTATATTACTTATATTATTATAAGTATAATCATTATCACTAATATTTCTATTACTCTTATCTATATTACTTAAATAATTATTATAATTATCATTATTATTATTATTTCTATTACTCATTTCTTTATTACTTAAATAATTATTACTATAATCAATATTGCTAAAATCATTATTACTCAAACTATTATTATTTTTTGAATTATCTTCATTGATAATTGAAATAGTATATTTTTTTTTTTTCTTTTCATTCCCTTTTTCATTTATTAAGGATTTATTTTTTTGATAAAAATGATCAACAAATTCAAAAGATTTTGTTTCTTTAATAGTAGCTAATGAATTTCTATTTTTATATACATTATCATTAGTTTGTTTTATTTGAGTTCCCCCTTCATCTTCAATACCTGTTTTTTCAATTGAAGAAGGAATAGATTGTAAATCAATATTTTCAATAAATGAAGTATTAAAAAACTCATTTTGTTCAATTTCTTCTTCTTCAATTCCTTCATATTGACCAAATATTTTTAATACTTTTCCCATTAAAATTTTAATTTGTTCCCAATTAAATAAAGATTTTTTATTAATTTTTTTCCAAATTTGAGGAAAAGAAACTGAAATTTCAATAGCATCATTTTTTTTTAAATAAAATAACTCTGCTTTTCTTGATTTAACTTTAACTCTTAAAGGAGATCTTTTATTTAAAAACATTAATATATCACCAAAATGTTCATTTTTTTGTATTTCTAATATTCTATAATATTGAAATTTTTCTTCTTCTTTTTTTTCATTTTCACTTTCATTTTCCTTTTCACTCTCATTTCTACATAAAAAATTTAATTTTTTATCAAAATTTTTTATAGAAGGTAATTTAATATTAACAATTGAATTTCTTTTAAGTGTTTTACTTCTTGTTATATCATTATTATATATTGAATTTCTTCTATAAAATTTTACACTTGGACAATATTGAATTGAATTTTTTCTTTGATTAAATTTAAGTGAACGACTATATGGAAGTTTTATTTCTTCTTCATCATCATCTTCAATTAATATTGGAAGATCTAATGCTAATCTTCCTATTTTAACAAAAATTATATCTTCTACAAAATCACCATTTTTCATTAATATATCATTTCTTACTGCTAAAATTGGTTTAAAACTTAATATTACACTTACTATAAAATCAATATTATCAAAATTTTTAAAAAATATAAAACTATTTATTATTTGTTCATACATTTCATAAACTAATTTATTTCTTAATGCAATTGGAAGTGAATTTAATATTATTTTCTTATCTTTTTTATCATTATAAGTATCAACTTTTAAATATCTATGAATTCTTTTATATAAATCATCAGATAAATTAGAATGAGTAACTTTAATATCATCTAATATTTCACATTTTTGAATAAATTCTTCTTTTTTATCACTAGCTTCTTTTACATAATGACTAATTGAAGTTAAAGCAAAAGAATAAGCAAAAATTCCAACAATTTCCATAAATAATCCATATAATTTTTCAATTGGAGTAACACATGTTAAATCACCATATCCAACTGTTGTTACTGTTGTTATTATATAATAAATTGCTATAAAATATAAATTATAGAAATCATAATTATCAAATCCGAATTTTATTATCCAACCTGGATACTGATTTTTTCCTATGAAAATAAATATACCTGCAACTATGTGTAAAGATGATAAAAAAACTAAAATACTTTCATATAAACCTAAATAAATATTAAAATGTTCGTATTGATTAAGATAATTTTTTATATATTCAGTTAAACGATTGTGATTAAAAGCTTTTAATGGTTTTAATAATTGAAGAGCAATTAAAATATAATAAATGTTATTTTGATATAAAGGTGTATTTAAATAACCTTTATTTAGACATTTCCTATCAAAAATTGAAAATATAGTTTTAAAAGGAATAGCAGATAAAAAATCAATTAAAAAATAACTTTTTAAATAAGTAATTGATATTTCCTTTAAATCAGTTTTTAAAACATCATCAATATTATAATAAGCAGTAAAAAAAGGAAGAATAGAATCAATAATATAAACAATATCAATAACAATTTGAAAAATATGAGTAAAAGATAAAAAAGAATCTCCTCTACAATAAATAGTATTATAACCAAGAAATAAAGGAAGATAAATAATATGATAAATAGAAGAAATAATAACAAAAATATCAATATAAATTAGAATAAAATTATTAGGATCAATATAAAAATTAGAAAAAGATGTATCTTCATCATCTAATGAATCAAAAACATTTCCAACTTTTTGTAAAATTCTATAATTTTCAATATCAATTTTATTTAATTCATCATCTTTATCAAAAGAATAAAGTGAATAATTTTTTTCATTATAATCATTATCATTTTCTTCAAGAAATGATTTATCAATTGATAATTCCCTAATTTGACTTAAACCAATCATAGTTTTTTTTAAATCTTTTTGAATATCATTTAAAGCAATAATATTTTTATTAGAAAGTCTTTTTTTCTTGAAAAGTTCAAGATTATCAATAGAAGGATTTTCTATAGGATGACTTGTATTATTTTTATTTTGTTTTCTTTTTATTTTATTTGGAATTTTATTTTTTGTACTTGAAGATGAACTTCCTTCAAAATATTCTGGAGCTTCTAAAAACCAAAATTGTTTGTTTGTTTTTTTTCTTGCTATATTATCACTTTTTCTTCTTTTATTTATTGAATCATTTTTTTCTGGTGATATTTTTTTTACATTTTTAAATGATTTTCTTGATAGAGATTTAAAATAATTTTTATTAGGTTTAACTTTTGGAATAAAAATTAGTTTTTGTTTTGATTGCTCTGTGTCAATTTTTGGTTCTACTGAATTTGTTTTTTTATATTCCATTGATTGAGTTTTTATTTTGCTTAATTGAAATAAATCAGATGTTTCAGATTTATTAAAATTAGATTGATCTATTGTTAAATTTTTTAAATTATATATATTAGTCAATTTATGTTTTTTTCTCTTTTGTAAATCATGACTATTGAATCTTGCTCTGTGATATTGTAATTGTAATTTATTTGGTTTTTGTAATATATTATCTGTTTTGTGTCTTTGATATAATTTTGAATACATTTTTTGATATAAGTTTTCCATTTGCTCTGGAATCAATTTTTTAATTATTAAAATTAAAATTAAATAAATTTTATCTTTTATATTAATTATATAAAATTATCTTTATTTGTTTTTTATGCATTATATATTTAGAAAATTATTATTGGAAATAAATGATATTAAATAAAAATATATAGAAATATAGATTTTTATAAAATAATAATTAATGTTATGTTTTATTTTTTATATTTTACAAACAATAATTTATAAATATTTTATTTTAATTTATATTAATTAATATGAAATTATCAATATAAATATGAAAAATTTAATTTTATTTTTCAATTAAAATAGTAGAATTATTTATCATAAAAAAATTTTTATTAATTAAAAATTATCAAATATATAAAATGCATTATTTAAAAAAATTCGATTATTTATCTGATCAAGTTAATTTAACATTTAATAAAGAAGGAGAAATCAGAAACAAAACCTCATATGGAGGTATAATTTGTTTAATATCAATATTACTTATGATAATTGCAGGTGTATATTTTTTTATTAAATTTATAAAAAGAGAAAATAAATATTTAATATCTTCAATTGAATCATCATCTTTTTTAAATATAAGTGATAGTAATAATATTCCTTTTTTATTCAGATTAAGTGATTATAATAATATCCCATATAATAATACTGAAAAACTTTTTAAAATAGATTTAAAATTTTGGACTGGTGGAATAAATTCAACAAATAAGACAGAAGCAATTGAAAATATTAAACAATATAATGAATCTCTTTTAATTGAAAAATGTAATTTAGAAAAACATTTTGGTAAATATAAATATTTATTTGAAAATATGCATGATTTAGAAACTTTTTATTGCACATTTCCAAGGAATTCAAATCAAACTTTATATGGTGTTTATGGAAGTGTTCATCCTTTTTCTTATTATAATTTTTATTTTAGTATATGTGATATTGAAACAGATTCTAATTGTTATGAAAGAGATGAAATTTATTCTATTTTATCAAATTTTTATTTAGATATGAGAACTATTGATTATGATA
>JAEEGK010004899.1_pt1 | contig 32530 bp, 49 predicted proteins | sample 8958771 | NCBI WGS metagenome assembly JAEEGK01 (sample SAMN16246547, study PRJNA631951) | gut metagenome | biome: gut microbiome; feature: rumen; material: SC-attached | host: Bos | place: Iran: Karaj | collected 2018-10 | reverse complement strand
ACAAAGAAATGGCAGAAGAATACAGTAACAAAACATGTGGTTATGTCAGAGTAGAGATACAACAAGCCTTTCTTGCAGGACTTAAAGCAGGCAGACCACAATGGCACAAGGTTGCTGACGGAGATTTGCCGAAAGAATTTGACAAGCCTTATCTATGCAAAGTATACAGTCATTTTGAGGTTGGCTATTTTATGGCATATAAAGAACAACCTTGGCACTTTGATGAATATTATCTTGATAATGATGATGTTATCGCTTGGTGTGAAATACCCACTTTTGATAAGGAGTAAATTATGCCTGAATTACCTGTAGACTATTTACTGTTTGTGCTTACATCTTTAGTAATTTTTTTAATTATACACAAGGATAAGGAGTAGATTATGTTTGAGAAAGAAGCAGAAGAATATGTAAAACACTGGATTGTTGGAGAAGATGATAATGCTCTAATGCAAGAGGCTTATAAAGACGGTGCAGAGTTCGGCTATAACAAGGCTAATGAATGGCATAAGCCAAGCGAAAAACTCCCAGAAGAATGTTCGCTTGTACTTGCTTATTTGTTTGAAGAAACAGAGCCGACAATTTGTGAATATGTTGTAAGCGACCAATGGGAATGTTTGCCGAAAAGAATTGTGTTCTGTAGCAACGACCAAGTAAGGAAGTGGCAAGAAATTGTTCTTCCAGAACTTCCAAAGGAGAGTGAATAAAAATGCGGATCTATTTAAGCGGTAAAATTACGGGGCGGGAAAAAGAAGATTATACTAGACAGTTTGCCAGAGCAGAAAGCTTTTATAAAACAGGCGGTTTTGATGTTGTAAATCCTGTTACAATCGGGGAAGCGATTTTGAAAAATAACCCGAAAGCAAAATGGGGAGATTTTATGAAAGAAGATTTGAAAGCCCTGCGGACCTGTACGCACATTGTACTTCTGGAAGGCTGGGAAGAAAGCAAGGGTGCAAAAAAGGAAAAAGCAGAAGCCGAAAAGTTAGGGCTTGAAATAATGCAATTGAAATTCTTTGGGGGTAAAAAATGACACAGACAAAATACTATTGTGATATATGCAAAAAGGAAATATCACTACCACTACATTTAAGAATAATTAAGAAAAAAGAACCTGTGCGATATGAAATATTAGGGGTTGAGTGTTGCGAGCCTTGTGTTTATAAAATAAGCAATTATATTTCAGAATTAAGGAAAAAGGGGGGCAAGAGATGAAACCTATTGAAATCGAGCAGAGGAAACAAGCCTTGCAGAAGTCAAACGGATTTTGCCCTATCTGTCATAAACCTTTGACACAGGTGCAAGGGGCTCATAGAATTGGCAATCGTGAGATTTACCGCAAGAAATACGGAAGTTGGGTAATAGATAGCCCTGTAAATATAGTCATAGTGGATTGTTTGTCCTGCAACAATTCTGTAGATGTCGGCAGTTCTTACGGAAATCACCTTGAAGTTATAGCCGATATTCTGATATACGAATATAAAAAAATGTATGGAATTGCGGGGCTTGGAAAACTTGCCGATAAAATAACGGAAGAATACAAAAAGTGTACCCCGTTAGAAAATACTTGAAAACAAAAGAAACCCGTGTTAAAATATAGTCGTGGATAGGGTAGCACCCGAAAAGCAAAATCCTAATTGCCTGCCACGACTTTATTTTTTTAGGAATTCAAATTATAGGAGATTTGAAAAATGGAAAACATTAAACAAAAAGAAAGAGCCTGCGTGTATTGTGGGCAGGTATTTGTAACGAATAACGCAAGAAAAAAACTGTGTAGTGCAGAATGCGTGAATAAGTACAGAAAAGAATATGCAAAAAGACGATTTGCGAAGCCCGAAATAAAGGCAAGAGTAAAAACTTACCAAGAAAAAAATAAAGAAAAAATAAAAAAGCAAAAACAAGAAATCCACAAAAAGTATATACAAAGACCCGAAGTTATTGCACAAATGAAAGAATATCATAAAAAATATATGCAGAGAGAAGGTGTAAAAGACAGAACAAACTTTAATGCACGAGAACGGAGAAAAACCGAACACGGATATATAATAGACCTGCAAAGACGAATAAAACAAAGGGGAAAGACAAACATCAACTATGAAGATTTATACAAACTTATGACAGGCACAAACGCTTGTTATTATTGTGGTAAGCCGATTTTCAAATTGGGTAAAGAAAAAACAATAGACCACAAAATCCCTACATCAAAAGGGGGTACAAACGAATTGAATAATCTTGTTGTATGTTGCAGACATTGTAATTTTGCAAAAAGAGATATGACGGAGAAAGAATATTTTGAATATATGGGGAAAGTGAAAAATGAAAAAATTAAATAAAATGATACAAATTAAATGCGAGTGTTCGGAAACTGTAGATTGGCACGAACTCAAAGAATTTCAAGGTGGATTAAAAAAAAGAGAAGCGACTGATTATGAAAAAATGAAAACATCAATATTAAAATATGGGTGGAGTTTCGTTGTTTATTATTGGTTTGACGGAAAAACAAAATGGATTTTGGACGGACACAATAGGAAAAAATGTCTTGAAATGTTTGAGCAGGATGGCTATTTTATACCACCTATTCCAGCCATTGAAGTAAAAGCAAAGTCCAGAGCAGAAGCAAAGCAAAAACTGTTAAGATTAAATTCAACATACGGAACAATGGACGCTAGTTCTGTATTGGAGTTCGTTGACGGAGATTTTGAATTAGCTTTTGACGAAATATCGCTCCCAAGTGGCATTATTGACTTTTCAGAAGGTGAAGAGATTGCAGAAACGGAAGGTGATGATGAAGCACCCGAAGTTGACGAAAAAAGCGAGCCTGTTTCAAAGCTTGGTGAAATGTACGAACTAGGCAATTCAATCTTAATGTGTGGCGATAGTACGGATGCAGAAGATGTTGCAAGGCTTATGGGCGGAATAAAAGCAGATATGGTGTTTACAGATCCGCCTTATGGAATGAAAAAAGAAAATGAAGGTGTGGCAAACGACAATCTTAATTTTGATGATTTGCTTGAGTTTAACAAAAAATGGATTGCGTTAAGTTTTGAACATCTGAAGGATGTAGGCTCCTGGTATTGCTGGGGAATTGACGAGCCGTTAATGGACATTTATTCAAACATCCTTAAGCCTATGGCAAAGGAAAATAAAGTCACTTTCCGCAATTTATTGACATGGGACAAAGGAAGCGGACAGGGCGAAAACTCAGAAGATTATCGGATGTATGCAATAGCAGACGAGAAGTGTCTTTTTGTCATGGCGGGAGTGCAGGGGTTTAACACAAACGCAGACAATTATTTTGAGGGGTGGGAGCCGATAAGGGATTATTTATTAAACAGCCGCCTTGCTATGGGGTGGGATGTACCGACAATGAAAAGAATAGTCGGGCATTCTGATCTTTCCCGTGACCACTGGACAAGCAAGAGCCAGTTTAATATGCCTACACGTGAAGTTTACGACAAGTTAAAGGCAGAAGCGGAAAGACAGAGAAAAGAACGGGGAATAGAAAATGACGCTTTTAAGCGGGAGTATGACGATATTAAGCGGGAGTATGACGATATTAAGCGGGAGTATGACGATATTAAGCGGGAGTATGACGATATTAAGCGGGAGTATTATGCGACACGGGCATATTTTAACAACACGGACGAAATAAAAAACAATGTGTGGAAGTTCAAGAGAACAAGCGGAGAAGAAAGGGAGAGCGCAGGCGGACACGCAACACCAAAGCCGATAGATTTGTGTGCAAGGGCAATAAATACATCTTCACGAAAAGGGGAAACCGTGCTTGACCTCTTTGGTGGTTCGGGGTCTACTTTAATTGCCTGCGAGAAACTGGAAAGAAAATGCAGAATGCTAGAATTAGAGCCAAAATGGTGCGATGTTATCCGCAGAAGATACACAAAATGGGCAAAGGAAAACGGAAAGCCGATAACAAGCGGTTGTTTAGAGTAGCAAGGAGATAACAAGGAGAAAGTATGGGAAAACCTAATCCACAGAACTTAAACCCTTGTAATTCAGAAAACGCAAGGGAAAGACAATTAAAATCCGCAGAAAAAAGAAAAGAGAATAACGCAAAGAAAAAACTTATGTCGCAGATTTATGCAGAGTTTCTTGAAAAAGAATACAACGTAAGACAGGGCGATAAAGAAAGAAAATTGACAGGTGCGGAACTTGTCAATGAATGTATGAAAAAGATTATTGCTAGGGGCGATAGTTCTTCTGTATCTTTAATGACCGAATTGAGAAAAGCCCTAGAAGGTGAAAAGGTCAATCTTTCTGGAACTGTAAAAACAGAAATGGAAACAACAGAAGATAGATTAAAGGCTTTTCAAAAGATAGTACAAAAAAATGATTAAAGGCAATTATAAAAGGGCAGAGTTAGTTATTCCAAGAATAAGTGAAGAACAGTTCCTCAAACTATCAGCAGAAGAACAAACTGAATATCTGCGGTTATTTAGGGAACAGGTAACACCGAAAATGGAAAAGTTTAGAGAACCGCACCCTGTAAAAATTGCCTATGGTGGACGTGGAAGCCTTGCAAAATCAGAAAGTACGGCAAGCCTTTTAATACAGTTTGCAGAATACCCAGACTATTTCGGGGAAAATATTAAAGTTATCTGTTTGCGTTCTGTTCAGAAATCAATAAGAGAATCGAGTTATTCCCTGTTATGCAGAAAGATTGAAGAACTAGGATACACCGATTTTGAAATTACACAAAACTATATACGAAATACAACAAACGGAAGTTATTTTACATTTAACGGCTTGAATGATTTTACGGCAAGTCAATTAAAATCTTTAGATTTTTACACAATCGCATACATAGAAGAAGCGGACGGAGTAAGCCTTGAAACGTGGGACACTCTGGAAGCGACAATCCGTAAAGAATGGAATTATAAAGGCAAAAAACATCAAGCAGAGATATGGGCAGTTTATAACCCGAACACTTTAAGCGATCCAATTACACAAAAGTTTGTAAGCAATCCAAGAGAAGATTGGCTTATAATAAAGGGTGAGCCATTGGCAGAAGATAACCCGTTTTTTCCCGATAACCTTTTAGAAAAATACGAAGCCTTAATGGAACGTGACCCAGACGAAGCAAAGCACGTTTATTTAGGTTATCCAAGAAACAATCAGACAAATGCGGTTTGGCTTGTTTCTGATGTAATGGATTGCACAGACGAAAGCAGGAACACGAAAAAGGCACAGGAAGGAAGAATAGAAATCGGTATAGACGTTGCAAGATTTGGGAATGATAATTCAGTTATTACAAAAAGAAAAGGTTTATCTGTTTTAGATATGCAGAAAGTACACGGCTTTAATACGCAGGAAGTTGCGGGGCTTGCGTGGGAAATGGCAGGCAGAAGCAAAGATGTCTTAATGAAAATAGATATAGGTTATAATCAAGGTGTTTATGATTTACTTGAAGAATGGGGTGCAGATATTATACCTGTTAGTTTTGGGGGAAGTGCAGACAATCCCGATATATATTCTAATTGTGCAAGCGAAATGATGTTTGAATTACCTGTAAAAGATATGTATATTCCAAAAGAATTATTGTCGCAGACGCTTATTGAAGATTTAACAGAAAGGCAATATTTTTATAATACAAAAGGGCAGAAACAGTTAGAGCCGAAAGATAACAGAAGCGAGACTGCAAAAAGTTGTTTCAAAAACAGACACGGTGGAAGAAGCCCAGACGAAGGCGATTCTCTTTGTTTGGCATTCTATGAAAAGAAAGTAAATAAACCTATGCTATATTAAAAGGGGGAAAAATTATGGCAAGAACAATCAGAAAATCAACGGATAATCTTGAACAGATGTTGCAGGATTTGAAAATCGGAGAACCGCCAATCTTGGACACGGAAAGCGGTTATGATATAACACGCACACCTTCGGGCTTCATTTATAGGAATGAGTACATAGGAATGGTATTTGTTCCAGATAAAGAAAAGCCGATTGTAAAAAACGCAGTTGTAAAGACAGAGCCGAAAGGTAAAATCGAAAAATGAACGAAGTGCAGAAAGCAAAGCGGAAGTTTCGGCAGAGCAAGGAATGGAAAACCTTTAGACAGAAAATGCGTATAAAATGCGGTGGGCTTGATTATATTACGGGGCATAAACTCCGCAAATGTTATCAAGTCCACCACAGAAACCTTGACGAAACAAAATACGCAGAATTAGACGAAAACAATTTTATCTGTTGCAATAACTTGACGCACAAAGTAATTCATTGGCTTTATGTCTATTACAAAAAAGACCCTGCAATTATAGACAGGTTAAAAGCCGAAATGGAAAAAACTGTTGCCATAAATAAATCCGATTTTTGACATAAAGAACTTTTTGTTTTATACTTTTACTCAAACTCAAAGCATAAGGAAGGAACTTATGAAAAATCCTTTAGAAGTCCTAAAGAACTTAATTGTCAAAAAATGGTCGCAGGCTCCAGCAAGTGCAACCCGTGATTTACTAGAACTTTATCATACAAACCCACGTTTAAATGCCGTTCGTATTATTGCGAATAAATGTGCTAGTACGGATTTATTTTTGTATGACAGAGCCGATTTCAGAAAAAATAAAAGCAAGGCAGAAGTAATTGAAAATCACGAAATATACGAATTATTGGAAAACCCTTGCCCTGCCGATAGGGATTTGACGGGGTGGACAATCCGTTATTTTGTTTTTGCCTGTTATACTTTGGTCGGCGAAGCTTATCTTTTGAAAGTGCGTGATAAGACGGGAAGGGTTATCGGACTTCAACCTGTTGCACCTTCTTGGGTTATTCAGCAACCGACAGTAAATCAAAGATTTTGGGAAATATATCCGTTTGGAACGGCAGGTGGAAATTCTATTGTCGTTCCTGTTGAAGATGTAATCAGTTTCAAAGATATAGACTTAAACGACCCTTACGGAAGGGGAAGGGGAACTAGCGAAGCAATCGGAGACGAAATACAATCGGACGAGTACGCTTCAAAATACGCAAAAAATCTTTTCTACAATGACGCAACACCTTCTGCCATTATCTATGCCCCGCAAGGAGACAAGGAAACCGCAGACCAGATAAAACAATCTTGGGTGCAGAAAATGGCAGGTTTCAGACACGCAAAAGAGCCTATGGTTTTGACGGGGGAAGGAAGCAAGTTTGAAAAAATATCACAAACCCCGACAGAACTTGATTTTGTAGAAAGCCGAAAATATTTAAGGGATAGTGCAAACGAGCATTTTCACATACCACCCGAAATAATGGGTATTTTGCAGAACTCAAACAGATCCACAATCGATAGTGCAGAATATTTGTTGAATAAAAATGTTCTTGCCGATTATCTTCGAATGTTCGAGCGTGTAATCAATTCACAGTTATTATGGGAAGATTACGACAAAGAAAGAAAGTTTGTTTTACATCACGAAAACAATATTGCAGAAGATATTGCACAGAAATTGCAAATCTTAAATGACGGACTTTCAAGGGGTGTTCTTACTGTCAACGATTGGCGAATCGGTATGGGTTATGAAGCAGACGAAAGGGGCGGTGATGTATATTTACGGGGCTTCGGACAGGTTGAAAAGCCTTTTAATTCAGAGCCGATTGAATTACCCGATTTACCCGCTGAAACTGTAGAACTTCCAGAAGAAACACAACCCGAAGAAAACAATACAGACGAAGGGGAAAAAGAATTAAGCGTGGAAGAATTCACGAAGTTACAGAAAGACTATGAAAAAAAATACAAGGTTTTGAAATCAGACGCAGACAAAGAAAGACGGGGAAAGATTTGGAAAACTTTTGACGCACGGGCAAGAAGTATTGAAGCACCTTTTTATGACGCAATGCAGAAAGCTTTTACAAAACAGAATGAAGCCGTAAACAAGGCGATTAAAAAAGCGGTAGAAGAAAACAAAGATGTAGGAACTGCAATAGAAAACCTGTACAACAACGAAATGGACAGAAAGTTATTGCATACTTTGGCAGGTGCTTTTTTTAACGGTTTGACTGTCGGTGCAGAACACGGGCTTGAACTTCTTAATAAAAAAGGTGTAAAGGAATTAAGCGAAGAAACAAGGCGGTTGTTTAATATCTGGATTGATACATACGGCTTGAACTTGGCAAAAGATATTGACGATACGACAAAAAAGAAATTGCGTAAAGCATTATCAGAAGCCATTGAAGAAGGCGAAGATTTGAGAAAGCGTGTTGAAAAGCTGATTGAAGTATCAGACGGAATGTTTGCAGAAGATAAAAAGTGGCGGGCAGAACTTATTGCACGGACAGAAAGTTGTACAACAATGAATGCGGGTGCAATCGAATTGTACAAGTCGGAAGGAATACAAATGAAAGAATGGATTTCCGTACAAGATGACCGCACCCGTGACGCACACTTACTTATGGACGGAGTTGTAGTACCGATAACAGACAAGTTTGAAGTGCCTGCAACAAGCCAGAGTGAAGGTGCTTTTATGGAGTACGCTGGAGACCCAACCGCACCTGCGGGACAAGTTGTAAATTGTAGGTGTACCTGCGGTCCAGTTACTTGGTTGGAGTAAATATGAGAGAAATAGAACCTTTGTGGAAATGTCCTGTTTGCGGGAAATATTATAAAGCCCGAAAAGGAAAAAACGGGAAAAGACAACAAACTTGCTCGAAAGAATGCGGTTATAAAAACCTTTATAAACAAGGCACTTTATCTTATTTTGCTTCAAAAAATAATATGACAGAAAAACAGTTTATGGACTTGATTGACAAAGAACATAACGAAAATCTTATGACAATCAAGAATATATCGGAAAAATATGGCATTGTAAGAATAACACTTATGCGTTGGTGCAAAAAATACGGAATAAAGACACGGACAATTTCAGAAGATAACTATAGGCGATATTCTACAATGACCGAAGAACAAATAAAAGAGCAGACAAAAAAAGCAAATGAAGGAATAAGGGAATTATTCAAAGACCCACAATGGAAAGAGCAACAGATAGAAAAGGTAATGACGGCACAGGATATGAAACCTAGCAGACCCGAAAATCTTTTTTATGAAAAGATAACAGAAATGGGTTATTATCCCGAAAGGCAATACAGAAAAGATATGTGTGGTTTCGCTTTGGATTTTGCATTCCCCGATATTAAACTTGCTATTGAAATTGACGGTGAATATTGGCACAACTTGGAAAAGACAAAAGTAAAAGACCGAAGAAGGAATTATTTTTTGGGTGTAAAAAAAGGGTGGGAAGTTATACACATTCCCGCAAAAGATTTTACACAACATTCGGAGCATTATGTTTGGGAAGTCATACAGACTATCGAAACATTAAAAATAGCGTAAATTAAATTAAAAGGAGATATAAAACTATGAAAACAATGCTTGATAAAATCGGAATTATCGGAGATGTAAAGACCGCATTCAACAGACTTGGAATTGATACACTTGCCGTTGTCTGCGTTGGTGGAAGTTCTGGAACTGCCGTAAAGGTTGTTACAAGTGATACAGTCGGGGGCGATTATACAGATTTCTTGACATTGAAGGCAGACGCTTTGAACATCAACGAAGGCTTCTGTTTTTCTTTAATCGGTGCAAAGAAGTTTGTAAAGATTACAGGTTGCGACAATGCAATCGGAATTGTTGGCGATTGTGATTATGATGTAAAGCAGGTTACATTCAACACAGTTACTATTGCGGGTGCAGACTTGGACAACAACAAGACCGCAACAATCAATGTATCAACCTACACAGAGCCTGTTGAAGTTACACCAACAAGTGGCAAAGACGGAATGAAGAAAGCAACAATTACACTTTCAAATATTCCTGCCATTGAAAGTTCAAAAGCCGTTTCTATTGACGCTTCTACTTACACAGAGCCGATTGAGATTGAGCCGACAGAAGGCAAAGACGGAATGGCAAAAGTTGTCGTAACATTGACAGGTCTTTAATCGGGGGTAAAAAATGAAACTTGAAAAAGGCATTTTGAACAAAAAAGATGTTTCTATCATAACCGAAGATTTGGGTGACAGAAGCGTTCAGTTTACAATTTCAAAAGAAGTAGTGGATCGTGACGGGGATATATTACGGGCAAGCGGTTGTGATTTTACAAATTATATGAAAAATCCCGTTTTCCTGTCATTCCATAATTCAAGGGAATTTCCGCTTGGTAAAGTAACGAAGTTTTGGGTAGAAGGAAATAGCGTAAAAGCAATTGTATATTTTCCGACACTTGAAGAATTATCAAGCAATCCAGAGCAGGCAAGCGAGAAAGCGAAATTGTGTGATTTTTGCTACCATTGTTATAAAACAGGAATGCTTAATGCGGTTAGTGTTGGCTTTATTCCGATTGAATGGACAGAAACAAAAGACGGATATGATATTACAAAATGGGAATTGTTGGAGTTTTCTGCCGTTGCCGTTCCTGCAAATCAAGACGCAATTGCAGAAGCCGTTAAAAGTTTCGGGGAAGATTTTACAAAGAAGTTTATTACCGAAGAAAAAAGCGGTCGTAAAATATCGGCACAGACAAGAGCCATATTGGATAAAATCAAGGCTTGCGGTGACGAATTGGAAAAGTGCCAAGAAACTTTGAAAGGTTGCAGGGAAGCTTTACGAAAAGCCCTTGCAGAACTTGACGAGCCAGAAGAAGAAGGCGAAGAAGAAGAAAAACAATATGTGGAGTTACCCGATAGCATAGAAATCGAGTTGCCGTCATAATTACTCCGAAAAAATAAACCTTTGGTTTTCCCCTTGCAACGTGCAGGGGGTTTTCCATTTTTGACAGATAACTTTTTTTAGTGTATAGTTTTACATAAGGAGATAAAATTATGAGCAAGAAAGTTTATAATTTGGTCGTAGGAATTATCGGTGGACTTTCGACAATCGGAGTTGCACTTGTTACATTCTTCGACCCTGCCTATGCAACCGCAATCAACGCTTCAATCGGTATCGGGGCAACCGCTATCGTTGAAATCTGTTCACAGTTTGTAAAGGCATAACAAAAAGCCCGTCTTTATAGGCGGGTTTACTTTGGAACTATCGGGGAAGAAACCCGTATAAAAATTACGGAAGAAACGTAATTATATAGGCAATAAAACTAATAGGAGAAACAACTATGGAAATGAAAGAACTTGAACGCATTATTGACGAGCGTTCACAGAAACAGATTGCTTCTGCAAAAGAAGAAATCAAAAATGAATTGGGTGCAGTACCACAGGCACAGATTGACGAAGCCGTTAAAAAAGCCGTAAGCGAAATCAACGCAAAGGCAGAAAACGACAAGGCAGAAAATGTTAAATATTTGGAAGCCTTCAAAGAAGCCGTTGGCGGTGATACAAGCATTAAGGCAAAAGAAACACCTGTTACAATTGTAAATCAGATGATTGCTTCTGCCGTATCCGCTATGGGCAAGAAAGACGCTCACAATGTAACACAGGTTACAAACGAAGAAATTCTTGCACAGGCAAAAAAGGACTTTCCTTATTCAAAGGCACTTCACAGAGTTCTTGAAACAAAGACAATGAATGCAGGAACACCAAGCGAAGGTGGATTTACTGTTCCATTGGCTTTTAGCGGTGAATACATTGACGCTTTGGTTGCAAACACATTGATTGACAAGCTCAATATACGCAGAGTTCCACTTGTAAACGGAAACCTTTCTATTCCAAGAATGGATACAACTTCTGCAATTTCTTGGGGCGGTGAAGAAACAGTTGGCGGAATTACAGAGCCTACATTTGGCGAAGTAAATATGCACGCTAAAAAACTGTTTGCAAAAACTGCTATGTCAAATACCCTTATCCGTTCAAGCGGTGTAAATATCGAAGGCTGGGTTGCCGAAGATTTAATGCGTAAAGCCCGCATTGCCCTTGATGACGCACTTCTCAATGGTACAGGTTCACAGTACCAGCCACTCGGTTTGAAGAACAATCCTAACATTCAGTCTTCTGGCGGAACTTCAACTGCCTTTGCCGTAACAACTCCAAACGATATGGTTGCCCTTCTTGAACAGGCAAATGTACGTATGGAAAATGTTCATTGGCTTTTCAACCCTATCGGTGAGTCTTGGATCCGCAACAAGGCATTCTCTAGCGGTCCATTCGCTTGGTCGGAAGAAATGAACAGAAGCGGAACACTTCGTGGCTATCAGTTCCATTCTTCAAGCACAGTAGGTTACACAGATACAACAACAGACTATGCAGACTTCTGGCTTGGTGACTTTGCCGAAATGATGTTCGGTATTTCAAAAGATATTTCTATCGAAGTATCTCGTGAAGGAACATTTACAAACAACGGCAATGTAATTTCTGCATTTGACCGTGATTTGACACTTATCCGTCTTATCGCAGAAGTTGATTTTGCTTGCCGTCAGCCAAAGGCATTTGTACACGGAACTTACTCTGTATCTTAATTACTAAAGGGGTGGGGTAAAACCTGCCCCGAAATTAAGACAGAAAATCTTATATAGGAGAAACGAAAATGATTACACGTTCTAAAATCTTTGAACAGATAAAAGCCATTGATTGTGGTAATACAGCCTTTGAAAAAGGCAAGGCACAGACTGCTCTTGTCGTTGCAAGTGCAGGAAGCAAAGAACTTCAGACTTCAGATATTTCAACTTCAAACTTTGTGAAGATTGCAGACCTTGACCAAGGTGATAACTGGGTAGACCTTGCAACCGCAAAGAAGTATTTGAAAACAAACGATAGCGGGGCAATTGCCGTTCTTGGTGATTATCCTGTTGACCCTAACTCGTAGGCGGTGAAAATTATGTTATGCACTTTAACTGATGTAAAAACAATGCTCGGAATTACAGACACTTCGCAAGACGACAAACTTAATTTAATGATAAAGCAACAATCGGCACTTATAGAAGGGTATATCGGCTATAAATTAGCAAGGGCAAATTACACCGAAGAAGTGCATAGCGTAAACGACCGACAGTTAGTTAGTCTTAATCACTTCCCGTTACAAAGCGTTTCCACCTGCGAGATTAACGGGGAGTCGATAACTGATTATAAAATATTGCCCGAATATGCAAGGTGGGGAAGGCTTTATCGTGGAAGCGGTTGGATTGGTCCAGAGTTTACAAGGGGCTTTACTCACGATATTTTTGCGGGTGAATGGTGTATCAAAGTTTCATATACTGCAGGCTATTATTTGCCTAGTGATACAGGCTATGTTCTAGGGGCAGATAATTCTTTGCCTTATGATATAACAACCTGTTGTATAAATTGCGTTGTAGAAAAATACAACCTTGATAAAATGGGTGCTATCGGTTTGAAAGGACATACAGAAGGTCATATTTCAGACACTTATTCAGATAGTGCAAATAATGTCGGCTTGTCTACAAGTGCAAAACTTGTATTAGACAAGTATGTATTTTATGGGGTTGCGTAATGGTTCGTTTTCATAATGCCGTAGTTTCTATTTTAAGCGAAAGCAATACAATAGACGAAAGCGGAGATTATATTGCAGAATGGACACAGATAGAAACCCTTGAAGGTGATGTACAACCGCACGCTTTGACACAGGACGAAATGAAAGCTTACGGAATATCACAGATTAAAGGCGGAGTGAAAATCTTTTTGTATAATGGTTTTCACGAAAATATTAAAGTTGGAAACAGGGCTTCTGTTTTGTCTAGTTTTACGGGCAAGACGGAAGTTTATAATATAATGCCGATAAATGCTTGGAGTAAGCACGGGGAATGTCTGTTGTTGCCTGTTGAAAATGAAACAGATCCAACACCACCGACACCGCCAGGACCGACACCAAGTGAAGAAGGCGAAGAAGAAACAGATGGCGAAGGCGATTAGCATAGACGGGTTTATTTCGGAACTCGACAGATATGCAAAACAATCCCTAGCAGATAGCAAGCGATTTGTTACTTTATCAAGTGCCGAAGTTGAAAGAACCGCCAAGACAATAATGCGTGATACAATCACGAACCCAGATGTTTCTTACGGCAGGAAAGGACACCACCCTTCTGTTGAAGGAAATCCACCTGCACCCGACACGGGAACACTTTTGCAGAGTGTAACGCATTCTGTAAAGGTTGAAGGAAACGAAGCAATCGGGGAAGTTGGAAGTATAATACAAAATTCTAACTACCCTAGATTTTTGGAATACGGCACAAGTAAAATGAAACCTAGACCGTGGTTATCGGCTAGCCTTATAAAGTGCCAGAGTTTTATGGCAGGATTGTTTAGGGAGATTTTCGGATAATGAACTTAAAAAAATATTACAGGGATTTACTAACGGGAAGCTCCGAATTAGTTAGTTTGTTAGGGTCCACAGACAAGATTGTTGCAAGTTATCCGAATGAAGTTACAACATTCCCGCTTGTAATTTATGAAGATACAAACAGTTCAGATGTTGCCTTTTCGGACAATCTGCCCGAAGGCACAAGTGCAACTGTAAGAATACACATCTTTTCAAAGTTGATAAAAAACTATGCGAAGGTGGAAGATATAGCCGAAATCGTACATTCTATATTTCGGTTAGACCATTGGGCTATGACAGGCAACAATGATACACCCGATACACAAGACAACATAAGGCACAGGGTATTGGATTTTAAAAGGGAATTCTACTCCCTTTAAAATATAACGTTATAATTTAAGGAGATTAAAATTATGGCTAATGAAGCACCAAGAATTGGTCTTGACCAAGTACACATCGCAAAAGTAATCAGCGATGATGCAAACGGAATTGTTTACGATACACCTATTGCCCTTAAAGGTGCAGTAAATGCAACCGTAAACCCTAACAGTGATGTTGCCACAGATTATGGCGATAACGGAGTTTTCTTCGTTACAAATAACCGTGGTAATACCGAAATGAATCTTGAACTGATTGATGTTGACCCGACAGTTCTTGCACAGATGCTCGGACAGGCAAAAGTGAACGGAGTTACAATCGAAACCCCACTCGATCAGAGCCCTTATTTTGCAGTTGGTTTCCGTGTATGGATTGCAGGAGAAAAAGACGGAGAAAAACGCTATCAGTATTTCTGGTATGCAAAAGGAAAATTCTCTGTTCCAGAAACAGGCGGAAGCACAAAGACTGAATCTATTGAATTTGGTCATATTAATCTTACCGCACAGTTTGCACAGACAATTGCAAATGGTGTTATCTGTTCACACGCAAGAAGCGATGATGATGAAACACCTGCAAGCGTAATTACAAATTGGTTCAATGCACCTGTAACTTCGGTAACTGCCGATTTAACTGCATTGACTGTTACTGCATCACTTTCGGGCGGAAAGGTTACATTCGCAGGAACAAAGGCAAGCAGTGAAGATTTCGTATTCGTAGCAGGTTCAGTTGTAAACGGACAGACAATCGGAGTTCTTGATTCGCTCGGTGCATTGATGGCAGGTTCTTATTCTGTAAATGGTGATGAAATTGAATTCACACCAAGTGGAGCAGGAACACCAACAACTGCATTCGTAACAAGCGGATTGAAGGACAATAGCGGAGTAGGTGCAACACCTGTTATCGACACAAGCCTTTAATCTTTTTGGTAAGTTTGCAAAATATCCCTAGTTGGTGTAAAATACCTTCTAGGGATTTTTTATATAAGGAGTAAAAATTATGACGGAACTTGAAAAGGTAAAGGAAGAAAAGGTTACCTTAAAAATTAAAGGTAAGGAACGGGAAATCCGCTACGGATTTTCTGCTTGGGCGGTAATTGAAGAAGAACTTGGCGGGCTTGATAATCTTGACAAGTTGCAGGAACAGGTAGAAAAACACCCGTTCAAAACAATACCGCATTTAATCTATATCGGGCTTGTAGACAAGGAAGGTGTAGAAGAAAGCACAGTATTGGACGAATACGGGCTTGGCGATATTGAAATGATAACAAAGGTATTTGAAAAAGCACTTTACGGAACCCTGCCCGATAGCGAAAAAAAAGCGGTGAAGGAAGCAAAATAATTAAGGGTTTCCCTTATCCCTATTTAATTACGGAATGTCTTTTAATGGGGATAAGTGAAGCGGACTTTTGGAAATCCACACCGAGAAAGATAATTGCTTTAATAGACCAGAAGAACGAGATAGAAAAAATAAAGGCGAAAAATCAAGCCATTTATATAGCGTGTTATGTATGGGGAAATGACCCCGACAAATACGAAGATAATGGTGGACCCGTTGCGGGGCGGGATATACCGATAAACGAAGGTGCATTAAAAGGCTTAATGATGTAAAGGAGTTTCAAAATGGCAGACTATAACATAAGTGCACAGATTACGGCAGACACAAAAGGTTTTGAAAGCGGAGTAAAAAAAGCACAGGCTTCAAGCAAGAAATTGAGTAAAAGCATAACAGATGTAGTTAAAGGCTTTGGAAAAAGTGGATTGTCTGGAGCAATTACTTCTGCGGGCTTGGCACTCGGTGGAATTGGTCTTGCCGTTGGAACTGCCGTCAAAGCGATAAAAGGAATTACAAAAGCATTAGGCGAATGTGCCGAAGCTTATAAAGTACAGTTACAGGCAGAAAGGGCATTAGATACCGCAATAAGCAATTCCCCTTATGTTTCGGGAACTGCAAGTAAAGCGTTGAAAGATTTTGCAAGTGAAATGCAAAAAGTGTCAAATCTTGGTGATGAAGAAATTATCCCGCAAATGACACAGTTGATTGCAACGGGCAGGACAGAAGCCGAAGTTATGAAGATTATTGCAACCGCTTCTGATATGTCGGCAAGCGGGGCGATGTCTTTTGACCAAGCAGTTACACAGTTAAACGCAACACTTAACGGAAATATCGGAAGGCTCGGACAACAGAACGCAGAATTAAAAGGACTTACCGAAGAAGAATTAAAAAGCGGGCGAGCAGTTGAGATTTTAGGGGAAAAATACAAAGGACTTGCACAGGCAACAGTAGACACAAAGAAACAGTTACAGAACGCTATAGGTGATTTAAAAGAAACTTTTGGAAGTGTCTTTGAAAAGGCAATGACACCAATGCGAAAGTTCTTTACGGATTTAATACAAGGCTGGGCAGACGCAAGGAAGGCAAAACAAGAATATGAAAACTCAATGATTGCAATTGAAAAAGGGGAAGCGACTGCAAACGATTATAGGGTAAAAGAAAAAAAACTGTTAGAAGAAATAGAAGCCATTGAAGGTGAATTAAGAAAACAAGCCGAAGAACTCGGTATGACTTACGAAGAAGCTTACAGTTCAATGGCAGATTGGCAACGTTCTCAATTAGAAGCGATGAAAGAAGAACTTGCAAATACACAAATGCTTGCAAGAATGCACGAAGGCTTGGAAAAGATTAAAAAACTTGAAGGGCAATGGGCGGAAGAAGAAGCACAGAAAAAGCAGGAAGAAATCGAAAAAGCACAAAAACTTGTAGACCTTGAAAGCGAGTATTTGAAAAAGATTGCAGAGCAGGAAGCGAAGTGGGATCACATCAAGGAAGTTACAGGGGAACAGGTTACTAACGAAGAAAAATTAAAGTTTTATCAAGATACAATTGTTGATACATTGACGAAGGCAAACGGGGAAATAAAACTTGGTGATGACCTGTTCAAAAAACAGTTGACAACTATAGCACAGTTACAAAGTACACTTGGTGTAAGTCAGACAAGTGACGAATGGGCTGAAAAATTACGCAAACAGGCAATCGAAAGATTAAAGGCAGAACAGGAAATTAGGCTTCAAGAGTTGGAACAGTACGAAGCGACAGAATATACTAAATGGCAGATTAGGAAAGAGTATGATGACAAAATCTATGTTCTTGAATTGCAGGGCTTGGAAAGGGAAAAGCAACTTGCATTGAAATCTGTAGAAGGATATTCAGACGCAGAAGAACAGAAAAAGCAGATTATTCAATACTACACCAATGCACAGTCAGATTTAATGGCAGAATACAACACAGGAACTGTTGAAATGGCAGAAGGCACAAGTTCAGCATTGACTGAAATATTCGGTGTAGAAGCAGGGGTTGTTGTTGCTGTTGCAAAACAGGCAGGCGAAAAGATAAAGGCAGTTTTTGAAAAGGTTGGAAAAGTAATTGCAAACATCTTCCGAAAAATCGGTGGATTTATAAAAAGTGGATTTGCAAGTTTTAAGAAACTGTTTGACTTTGACCCCGATGAAGCGTTAGTAGGCTTATTGAAGTTTGAAGATAAGATATTGACATTTTTTATCGAAACGTTGCCGAAGTTACCTGCATTTATTTCTTCTGCATTGCAAAGTCTGTCTGTTATGTTTTCGACATTAAAATTGACGATAGACAAAAAACAGATAAAGGCTTTAATAACAAGCATAACAAAGTCACTCAAGCAGTATGCACCCGATATAATTGAAAACGGGTTAGAGATTGCAAAGGAAGTTATAGGCGGAATTAAACAAGGAATAGACGAGAACAAAGGAACGATTGGCGAAATCTTGAATATGCTTGCAGGAATGATTGCACAGTATCTGCCCGACATTGTAATGGGAATAATTGATACATTGAGCAGTCTGATTTCTGCATTGCCTTCTGATTCTATTGTAAAACTCATAAACGGAATAATAGACTTGACTTCTAAAATTGCGATTGCGTTGATACAGAATGCAACTGCAATAGCCGAAAAGTTTATCCCTGCTTTGTTTGATGTAATGACGGCATTATTCAAGCAGTTCCCTAGCATTTTGAAAACTGTTTTGTGGGAAGCAATAAAGGGTCTTGGTAAAATTGCAAGTACATTGTGGAAAGCAGTTAAAGGCGTGTTCGGTTTTGAATACGGAACGAACAACGCACCAAAAGGTTTGGCATTGGTTGGTGAAGCAGGACCTGAACTTGTAAACTTCAAAGGTGGTGAAAGAGTGTTGAACGCAAGGAATACACAACGGGCATTAGAAGGGGCAACAAGTGGAAACGCAGGAAACACATTCAATGTAACATTTAACAACACGATAGACACAACTGCCTATGCAATGATGTCGCAGTTAAGACAATATAACAGACAGATGGCTATAAATGGTGTTATATAAGGGGTGAAGATATGCAGAAATTAGTATGGCAGAACGCAAACGGGGTTGAACTTGATTTAACTTCGGGAAATTACGGAATTACAGAATGGGAAGGTTTTAGTAATGCTTCCTTGAACATACAGAGCCAGCAAGTTCCTTTTCAAGATGGTGGAGTTTTCCTTGACGCTTTAATTGAGCAGAGAGAATTATCAGTTACCCTTGCAATGCAGGACAACAACAACCTTGGATTGCGTTATCAAAACAGACGTGAACTTATTTCTGCATTAAACCCGAAACTTGGTGAAGGTTACCTGATTTACACAAACGATTTTATCTCAAAAAGAATAAAGTGTGTTCCACAAATCCCGTTATTTGAAACACACAATTCAGATACAGTAGGAACACCGAAGGCAAGTTTGAGTTGGACTGCCTGCGAGCCTTATTGGGAAGATTCGGAAGAAACAGAAGTTGAAATTGGGGCAGAAACAACAATAGTTCAAAATAATGGTGATATTCCCTGTCAGATTAAAGCAGAATTGAATGCATGTGCAATAAAACCAATTCTATTTAACAAAGCAAACAACAAAGAAATCTCAATTGAAGGTGCGTTTTGGCAGCGAATAAACATCAGCACAACTATTGGTCAGAAAGAAGTATTGACACAAGATTTAGAATTTGAGTGGACTGCAGGGGGTACGTTTTTTGATGTTTGTTATGGAAAAGAAAAAATGGTTGTGGCAGGGGGTGGTGCATATAGTATCGTAGTTAATGCATTAACGGGCGAAAGTCATAGTTGTAATGTCGGCTATTTAAGGGGCATTTGTTTTTCGAACAGGTTAGGGATTTTTGTTGCAGTTGGAGGTGCAGGAAGGATTTTCACAAGTTCAGACGCAGAAACTTGGACAGAACAGACAAGTGGAGTAAATGTCAATCTCAAAAAAGTCTGCTATTCAGAAAAACTAGGTTTATTTGCGGCAACAGGAGAAAGTGGCAGAATCCTAACAAGCCCAGACGGAATTACTTGGACTGTAAGAAAAGACAGGGGTTTTAATTTAAACAGAATAAGATATTTTGAATCTCAAAGTATATTTATGGCTTTAGAATCGACTAATATATTAACAAGCACAGATGGTATTACTTGGAACAGAGATATTCCTTCTTTCCCAGAAGAAATTGAAGATGTTACATATTCGGAAAAACTTGGATTGTATGTAATTGTAGGTAGACGAATATGGACAAGTTCTGATGGTGAGATATGGACAGAAACTTGGGCAGAAGGCACAAACCCATCTCTTAATGTAGTATATTCAGATTATATAAATAAGTTTGTCGTAAGTGGATCTGATGTATATAACGAAATACATTTGACAAGTTCAGACGGAATTACTTGGACACAACAGGAAACAGAAGGTGTGTCTGGGGGTGTATGTTTATATGTTAACGCATTAAAGCAAATTATAGGAATTAGTACGGGAATAATAAGCACAAGTTATGATGGAATAACTTGGAATTTATTAACATTTTTTGCAGGAACGTTAACAAGCATTACTTATATCAAAAAAATAAAAAAATATGTTTTACTTGGAATAAACTTAATATGTATAAGCGAAGATGGGGTAAATTGGGAAGTTCGGAATTTCGGCTATAATTTTGCAGGTAAAGGAATTGCATATTCAGATACACTTGGTGTATATGTGATAGCAGGAAGTAAAATGCTCACAAGTTCAGATATGTCTAGTTGGACTGAAACAAATCGTGACGGGGGGGATGCTATTTGTTATTCAGAAGAACTTGGTCTTTTTGTGGGTGTGGGAAGTGTTGGAAGAATACTTACAAGCCCAGATGGAATAAATTGGACTCAACAGACAAGTGGTGTAAATGATAATCTTAGATGTATTATATATAAAAACGGTTTGTTTGTAGCAGTTGGTTACTCTGGAATTATTTTAACAAGTTCAGATGGTATTACTTGGACACAACAGGATAGTGGTGTAAGTTCTGGTTTAGAAGGGGTAAGCTTTGCAGAGAACACAGGATTGTTCGTTGTAGTTGGAAGATATAGTAATGTAATTTTGACAAGTGCAGACGGAGTTAATTGGGTAAAAAGAGCAGAAAGTCTTTCTGTTGGGGGGTTAGCAATAACGTGTTCTGCAAGGACAGGAATGTTGGTAGTAGTAGGGGAAAAAATCTGGACAAGTTTAGACGGGATAAATTGGGTACAAAAAGACGAATTATTTGATTTGTTAATAAGCATAGCAGTCAATCCAGAAAACGATTTGTTTGTTGTTGTAGGTTTGAATGACATTATGTCGAAATCGTATACAGTTGAAACAAACATCATATCACAACTAACACCACAATCCGATATGACTTTTAATCTTGAGAAAGGCAACAATGAAATTATGTTTCTTACAGATAGTAATTCCAAAGGGGTTTTGAAATATCGCCAGAAGTACATAGGGGTTTAAAATGAGTTACAAAGACAAACCACAAATTAAACTTTACAAGTTCGTAGATTCTGCTTTTGTGTTGCAGGCAATCATAGACGATTTTCAAGAAGTGTCTTTTGAACACAACATCTACGAAGCAGGAACTTTTACAATCACGATAAATTACAATATTCCGAATGCCCTGTTATTTGAAAGGGGCTTGTTCTGTCAGTACGGCAATAACCCTTATGACTTCGGGGAAATCTATTCAATACAAGACGAAATCGGGCAAGACGGAAAAGGCTCACAGATTAGAACAATTACAGGTCGTGACGCAAGATATATTTTGAAAAGGCGAGTTATAAAAAATATGAACTCAAACGGATTGTGGGCTATGACCGACAAAGGCGAAATTGTCCTGCGTAATCTGATTAAAGACCAATGTGGAAGTAGTGCAGAAGCAAAAAGACAGTTGCCGATTGCAAACACAATTCCTGCAAGTGCAGACGCAAAAGGCAAGGTTTATTCTGTTTCGGAAAACTTTACTAACCTTTACGAAGTCTGCAAGACGATTGCGACACAATCAGAAATCGGGTGGCGAATGAGCTTTGACGGAACTAGTTTAACGCTTGAAGTTTTTTCGGGGCAGGACTTATCGCAGACAGTACGATTTGACACGAATTACGAAAGCCTTGCCAACGGGGATTTTACCGACAGTTCAGAAGCTTTTTCTAATGCAATTTATATCGGTGGCAAGGGTCAGAATGACGACAGGGATATTTACGAAGGCGAAGATGGAAGCCCGACAGGTTTAGACCGATTTGAAAGTTGGGACAATCAATCTTCCTTGACCATTGAAGCAGAGTATGAAGCAGAAGCCCTGTCAATGCTTACACAGTACGGACAGACACTTACAATGAACGGAAACGGGCTTGCAAAATGCCCTTATGTTTTCAGAGAGCAGTATGACATAGGCGATACTGTAACAGTTGCATTTTCGGGTAAATCCGCAAAGGCACAGATTTTGTCTATTACGGAGCATTGGACTTGGGGAAGTTATGACATCAGTTTTGCTTTTGGAAAGCCACAGAACAATCTTGCAGACCAATTGCAGTTGATGTTGCGTAAGATACAGGAAGCAAGCAACAAGACCAATTCAACTGATAGTGTAAGGTGGTACACAATCCCGACTGATACAACAATGCCGAAGGCAGATGTTACCTACAACATAATCGGCTTTGAGGGAACTTGTGCAAGTGGTGGAAGCACATTCACACTTTATCTTGATGACGAAAAGACAGGTGCGAAAACCTATCACATTTATTTCAAGCAGTTGGGTGGTGGAAAACTCACCTTGACAACGGGCAAGGCAGGGGCAAGCAATCTTGTTCTTAATTCGGGAACTTATGTTGCGATTATTTATGTTGATGAAGATGGCAATATAACAACGCAGGGAACAACAGTTGTCAATCAAGTTACTGTCGATAATATGCAATCTGTCTCCTCTAATGCCGTTGCAAAGACTCTTGTGCCATCTTCTACGACAATTATAGAAAGCACATACAAGCGAAGAGTTACTCTTACAAGTGGAAGAACAGATTGGTGGGGTATGCGTGCTTATCCTGCACCTCCCGTTCCTTCGGGAAAACGACTTGTAAGAACTTTTGCAAGGTGTTCAAACAATGCCACAGCGACTTTAATATGCAATTACGAAGATAACAATATGGGTATTCTTACAACTTGTGACGAAAGTGGAACTTATGATATATGGTTCTGTATTGAAGTAGCAGACTTGTAATTCCTTGTGATATAAAGAATTAGCAGAAAATATTCAAACCCATTTGATTGCTATTTATGTTTGCAATAATGCCCGACCCTATGACATAGTTATTGTTGTTTATAATATTTACTATACACATATCATATTGATTAAGTTGTCTGCCACTATAAGAAGATATAGTTTGTGGTGTATTGTTAGAACTCAATGTTGTTCGTAAAACATAAGAAAAAGTTTCTCCGTCTTTCTGCCCAATACATTCTATTTTTAAGTCAGACCTTCCTAGATTGTTTATAACCGTTATTGTTGTGCCATTGAAACTACAACCAACATAAAGATTTTGTCTTGCGTACTGGGCAACAGCATTAGAGGTGACAGATTGCATATTATAGAAAGTGGATTTTGACACGAAGAAAAAAAGGGTGTACACTTAAAAAGGGGTGGAACTATGAATGAAGAAGTAATTACGGAAAGGGTGAAACAAGTGGAAGCCGACATAAAAGAAATCAAAGACGATTTGAAAACAATGCCAGATAAAATTGCAGAAAAAATAAACGATTCTGTTGATATGAAAATCAAACTTGCAATTTCGGAAACAGAAAAAAAATATCAAGCAAAACTTATCGGGCTTCTGATTGCAATTCTTGGTGAAGGGGTTGCACTTCTTATAAAGTTTATAATGGGGTAGAAATGACATTAAGCGAGTTTGTAAAAAAGTATGACGGGAAACAGGTTGATTTTGACGGAGTGTTCGGTTTTCATTGCGTGGATCTGTTTCGGCAGTATGTCAAAGATGTTTTGAATATTCAAGAGCATACAGGCTCTTGTTCTTCTTCGGGCGGTGCTAAAGATTTGTTTTTAGATTACCACAGAATGCCCGTAGAAAAAAAATACTTTTTGCGTAGTTCTTCCAAAACCTGCAAGGCGGGTGATGTTCTTATCTGGAATGAAACAGTTACTAATAAATACGGACACGTTGCAATCTGTTTAGGATTGCTTGAAGGCAGTTATATTGTTATTGAACAGGACGGCTTCAAGCAGGACGGGGCTAGAATAAGGTTGCGGGGCAAAGAAAATCTTTTAGGCTATTTAAGAAAAAGGGGGTAAAAAATGAAAGTGAAAAATACGAGCCTTTTAATAAAAATAATTTTAATTGTTGTGGGCTTTGCTTTATGCGTTTTGCATTGGGTTGGTGTTCTTCCAGAAGCAGAGATAAAAGAAATATGGTTGTCAATCGGCTTTGCTTACGGGGTAGGGCTTGGAACAATTGATTTTAATATCTGCCGTGATAATTGGATTGAAAAGAAAGGGGAAGAAGAATGAGCGTAAGTTTGACAATCATTATTGCGTTATTGGTGCTTCTTTTAATTTTCGGGGCTTCGTTTTATGCGGTTTACAAAGACAACAAGAAACTGAAAAATCAGATTGAAGCATACAAAATGGAAGCCGAAAGCCTGCAAAAAAACATTGCGTATTTAATGAAAAACGCAGAAGATATTGCAAAGATAAAAAAGGAAGCGGACAAAATAAGCGACAAGATAAACGGAGCGAAAACAGATGAAGAAATTAGCGATATTGTTAGTGCTATTATTTCTGCAAACAATGACAGGGTGCAGAAGCACTAAAATTGAAAAGGTGTATGTACTACCACCGAAGCCACAAAGAAAAGAGATCCAAGCCCCGAAAGATTTACAGGACTATGCACAGATAATAAACTATTACGAACACTTGGTGCAGGAGTGGGAAGCGTGGGGAACAGTTGTCGAAGAAATGATAAAGTGATATAATACAATTGCTTCTGTAATTGGAATTACCGCTTTTGTTCGTTATTAACGGCAGGGCGGTTTTATTTTTGACAAAAGAATATTTTTGATGTAATATAAATTATCTATCCTTTTAGCCCCCTAGCTTGAAGGACTAAAAAAAGAAATTTTCCCGTTCGGCTTCTTCCGAGTGCAACACTCCCGAACGGGTTTTTTTATGCCCCGAAAAAATCGATTTTCAACGCAAAATAAACTCAATGTGAAATATATCGGTTTAACGCAGATACCCCCTGTTTTTTCAATCCTAGGGGCATTATAGGGCAAATTTCATAGTCGACCTTCCTGCACTAAAAAACTTGAAAATACGCATTAGGGAAATTATGGGAAAATAGCGGAAATTTTCCCTATTTTTTTCATACTTTACAAATACGATTTTATGGTATAATATAAAGGTGTCGGACTTAATCACCCGATAAAATACATTCAGACCAAGAGAAAGACTTTTTATCTGTCTTGTATATCCGCTTTTCTGAATGGGCGGGTTTCGGCTGATTACCGACAGGGCAGATGGAAAGTCTTTTTTGTTGGTCGAAAAGGAGTTATAACAATGAGTGAAAATAAAAAATATTTTTACTTAAAATTAAAGGACAGTTTTTTTTCTAGCGAAGAAATGCTTGTGTTGGAAAGTCTGCCAGACGGACTTATTTATCAAAATATTTATTTAAGAATGTGCCTGTTGTCATTAAAAAATGACGGGGCTTTGACATTCAAAAATATGTTACCTTATGACTTAAAAATGCTTGCAACAGTCTTGAGAATAGATATTGCAAAAATGAAACTTGCATTGGAAATGTTTGAAGAATTGGGGCTTGTTACAAAAACAGACAATGAAGTTTTGTTTATGTCTGATATTCAAACTTTAATCGGGAAATCTTCAACAGAAGCAGAAAGAATTGCAAGTTATCGAAAAAGAATTGCAGGGTGTACAAAAGGTGTACAAATGTTACAAGATTGTACACCAGAGTTAAAGACAGATACAGAGTTAAAGAAAGATACAGATACACAGATAGAAGCAGAAAATGAGTGCGTGCCTTCTTATGTTCAAAATGAGTTTATTCCAAAAAAAGAAGATGTTTATATTGTCGGGGAAATGTTCAACCTTCTGCAAGCACATAACAGTTCAAGTCCGAAACATAAAATTCCTATCTCAAAAGGCTTGTTTAATTTTCAATGCAAGGAAGGGCGGGACATTCTGCAATTATTAAAACAAGATAGCCCCGAAAACATATTGCAGGCTTTGAAGAATTATCTTATCGTTTCAAATATGGAAAGTTGGAAAACATCTTTTTCCTTTGGTGCATTCTGTAAAAGCTTTACGGAATATACTCCAGAGTTTTTCGATATTTCAAAATACGATAAAGAAACAGACAAAGAACAAATCTGCGATAACTTCATAAAGCAGATGGAAAAGGAAAAAGATTTTGACACAGGAACATTCTGGCAGAACAGGGCGGATTGGCTTGAAAAGGGCAGACCGCAGGGGGCAGAATATTATAAATGGCAGAAAGAAAAATGGCACGAAATGGGGCTTGAATAGGGGGTAAAATATGTTAAACGAAATTCAAATGGCTTATGGTTTTTTAGACGAAGAAACAAAAGAATGGGTTGAGAATAATCTCAAATATCTTACAGAAAGCGAAAAGGCAAACTATCTTGACGCATTAAAAAAAGAGTACCCAGCAAGAAAGGGAACACCGACAAAGGAAGTTTTAGAAAAGATTAAAATTAAAATCACGGGCAAAGGATCCCCGATATATTATTGGGCGGTATGTATGGAATGCGGGTGCGAGTATGATTTTACCCTTCCTAAATGCCCCGACTGTTATCATAAAGATTTATTATGTACTGCAAAGGCAGTAAAAGTTAGTAAAGAAAAATCCCACGCAAAAGTTATCCGATACAATAAAACCTGTGGACCGAATAACTGTTATGATTGCCCGAAAAGCGAATTGAGTTTTTGTTGGCACTTTGGAAAAACAGATTGGCAATGTCATAACTTATCTACTTGCCCTTGTGCTTCCTGTTGCGTAAAAGAAAAAAGGGAAAATGAAAAAATCGAAGCACAAAGAAAAAGCGGTGTAACATTAAAATATGCAGTACCGATTAAAAAGGGGGTATAAAATGAAAAACGTATATGAGATGTACAAAAACAATGAACTTCCAGAACGACTAAAATTGCAGATAAAAAACATACAGTCATTCTGCAAGACAGAAGAAGAAAAAATATTTATTGCAGGATTTCTGATCCACCAAGAAATCGTGCGTATACAAGAAACTATGGGAAAAGATAATTGGGTGCTTGGTGTAGAAGTAAAAGGACAATAGGGGGAAATATGAAATATCGGTTTTTCTGTATAAATAAGAATTGCGGGGCAGAAGAAGAAAAAGAAATTGCCATAAAAGACTATGACGAAGAAAAAGAAAAACAGGTTTGTTCTTCCTGCGGTGGAAAAATGCAAAGGCTTCTGGAGTGGTGCGGGATTGCGACTAGTTCAAACAATAACGGGTGGTTTGGTAAATCAGACGGGAGCAACGCAATATGACAGTAGAAAAATGGGATATGAAATACAGGACAAAAGGTTTTTCTGTAAAAATGTTTAGGGATAAGTTTGCAATATACAAGTATAATAAGCTTATAACAGTTTGCAGAGATGAACTAGAATTAGAAACAATATTTGTTGTTCTTTGTGAACATAAAATCAAAGAAGAATATCTTTATGAATATAAAGGGCAAAAATATTCTGTAAAAGATATTGCGTTAAAAATAGGGGTGAGTGAAAGCATTGTCTATCAAAGAATAAATCAATGTACCCGAATCGAAGATGTTTTTAGAGAAAAGTATTCCAGAAAAGGAAAGAAAAATATTAGGGAATATTTAAGAAGACTGGCAGAAAGTAATAATATTCCTATAACAACTCTAATAAATAGGTATTATCAAGGAAAGCGGGGAACAGAACTCTTAGAAAAATAAATGGAGCAACGCAATATGACAAAGGCAGAAAGGAAAATATACCGCCATCAATATTACCTTGAACATAAATACACGGAAAAAGAAAAAAGGCGGGAGTATTACAAAACGCATAAGGAACAGGAAAAAACCTATAGAATAAAAAACAGAGAAAAACTGATTGCATATAACAAAAAATATTACAAAGAAAACAAGTGGCGGTGGGAAGAATTTTATATTCCGCAGGCAATAATAAAAGGTGCAAAAAAGTGTTGACAATAAATTAAAATGGTGTTAAGATAATAAACATAGGGGGCAATAAATGAGCGTAAAGGAAAAGGTTTTAAAGTTTTACGAAATGGCAGAAGGCAACGCAGAAGCCATTTTGAAAGAAAGCGTTGAAAAAGTTTTGATGTCGCAGAAGTACATCAAGACAGAAGAACAGGCAATTAACTTCCTTTGGGAAGAAATAAATAATAGGGGGCTTTAATATGAAGTTACTTAATTCTATGAATTTACCACAGGCATTCTGCAATGCGGTAAACCTTGAAAGACACAACGAAAAGGGTTGTTATTCGGCTACAACTTTGCTACATTCGGCAACAGATATTCTTTTGACCGAAAGGCATTGGGAAGAAATCGAAGTAGATGTCAGCGATAGCGTTTGGGCTATCTGGGGAACCGCAGTACATTCTATCTTTGAAAAACAACAGGACAATGCGTTCAAAGAAGAAAAGTTTTCTGTAAAGGTTGGAAATTCTACTGTTACGGGCAGAGTAGACAATTACGATATGGAGAACGAAATACTTGCAGACTTTAAAACCTGTGCAGTATGGAAAATCATTTACAAGGATTTTGACGATTGGTATAAGCAGGGAATGATTTATGCTTGGCTTATGAAACAAAGCGGTTTGAATGTTAAGCGTTGTCAATTCATAGCTTTAATAAAAGACCATTCAAAGAGCAAAGCAAAAATAGATCCAACTTATCCGCAAAGCCCTGTTTATGTTTATCAATTTGATGTAACAGAAAACGGACTTGCAGAAATCGAAAAGTTTATCAAAGAAAAAATTGCAGATATTGAAGCAAACGAAAATACACCCGATAGCGAATTAAAAGGTTGTACTCCAGACGAAAGATGGAGTAAGGGCGATACTTGGGCTATTATGAAAGCAGGACGAAAGACCGCCTTGAAGGTTTGTAAATCAGAAGAAGAAGCAAACGCACTTCTTAAAGAACTTGGTGGTGAATATATCGAGTTCCGAAAAGGTGAAGATGTGCGTTGCAATTCTTACTGCAATGTTTGTAAGTGGTGTCCTTATTATAAAAAAATGATTGAACAGTAAAACAACAGGGCGGGGAAACCCGCCTTTTTTAAGGGGGTGAAAAAATGCTGTTTGATTATTACGTAAAATTAAAAGACAAAGACGGGGATAGAATAGTTGTAGATCCGTTGCGAGATACACAAGCCGAAATAAAAGAAATGGCAGGTTGTTCAAGTGCAGAAGCGAAAAAAACGCTTGCCCTTCTGGAACAAGAATATGAAGTTTATTCAAAGCCCTGTCAAATCCTGTTATGTAAAAATGAAGATGTAATCTTTAATTTTGAAACTTACGGAATGACTTGGGGAACAGAAGAAAACCCGCATAAATATAACGAATTAAACGAATGGGATTTTAGAAGCTTCTTGGAAGGGAAAAAGACCCGAACAGAAAAGAAAGCCCCGAAAATAAAAAAGGTTATTATTACCAGCACCGAAACGCAGATAAAACGGGCAAAGCAATTATTCTATGCAAAAACAATCGGCTTTAATATTTCATATAAAGATTATCAAAAGTTTTATTTAATGTAGGGGGCAAAATATGACACACTTCAAAAAAGAATTAAAAAGGGAATACAATCCCGAAACAAAGTGCTTTGATAAAGTAACATATCACCCTTGCCCATTCGGTGAAAGGGATTTGCAGAATGACGAATGTTATAGCGGAAGCGGAAAAAACAGATGTCCTTATTTTGTTCGGTACGATTGGGAAAAGTATTACGGGGAAGTTATCTGTAAGCACCCGCCGAAAAAAGAATATGAGCAATTATCTTTTGATTTTGATTAAAAAGTGTTGACAAGTTATAAAATAAGTGTTAAGATTAAGTATAAACAAAAGCAAGGGGGCTTGATTATGAATACATTTAATAACACTTACAAAGCAACTTCAACAGAAAATCTTATTGAAGATTTGAAAACAAAAATGTGGCTTGCGTTTGAACGTGGCTATATTGCAGACAAAACACTTCTTAATTCGATTGATATTATCGAATGTGAATTAGTAAGTCGTGGTTTTTCTTGGGCAGAAGTAGAAGCCCTTGAAATAGCATAAAAAACAAGCGGGGTATAAAAGCCCCGCAAAAGTATAGGGGGCATAAAATGAAAATCAGAGCAGATTTTGACTTCAAAGAAGAAGCAACAGGAATTAAAGCCTGTAAAGGTTATGTTATCGGGGAGTTTACACCGACGGCAGAAGGCGGGGATTTTAAACCCGAAGATGTAATTTTGGAAAGGTTAGTTGCCAGAAGCCCGAACTTGAAAAAAATCGAAGCTATGGCAATTGCAAACTGCAAGGTACTTTATGACGATAACGAAGTAGAAGAAGTTATCAATGTTGGAAGCCTTGCAGATTATCACGACTAGGGGGCAGAATATGTTTGCTAGTGTATGGGTAAAAGATTATACAATCGACCTTGACGGAAAGCCTTTTGTTGTAAAGGGGGAAAGGTGGCTTGGTCTTGTTCAGAGAAGAGACGGGCAGGCAACAGGGGAAGAGCCTTATTTTTCGGGTATGGTTTACGATTGGGACGAAGAAAAACAATGCTATGTTGACGGGGTATATATCGTAAAGACCAAAGAAGAATTTGAAGCAGAAGCCGAAAGAATAACATATTTCAAATAGGGGGCAGAAAATGACAAAAGAACAGAAACAATGCAGAGCGAGAATTGTGCAGGGTTTAATCAACGAAACAAAAGAAATGGTTTACAAAGGGGAGTTAGATATTACCCTTTATTTTTCAAGATTGGCAGGAATATTAATTTGTGAAATTATTGGCTTCTATGACTATGAGTTCAACACAGATTTGGATCTGTCAAAAGTAAAGGGGGCAAATAATGGCAAAAGCTCCGTGGATTGAATTAGGGTTGAGTAAAACAAAATATTATGCAATCAGAAGAAAGCAAGGTTTGGGCAGGCCGCTTATGCTTCGGTATAGTGGGCTTAAATATGAAAACTCAAAAGAAAGGTTGCAGGAAATAAAAGAAAAATACAAAAACGGAGTGACGGAAGAAATTCTGCAAGAGTTTATAAAAGGGGGCAGGTAATGAAGCAGACAGAACAGGAAAAAAGAAAAGCCGTTTATGACAATATGAATGTATCGGAAGAACTGCGACAGAAAGCCGAAAACTTTGCTTCTTCTGGAAAGACAAAAACAGAAAGAAATATGCGGGCGGGTTGGTATATCGGCAAGTATAGAAAGGGGGTGGAAGAATGAAGTTGAAAGAACTTGAAAAAGAAGTGCGGGGATTTCTGATTTCAGAACCCAAGACCAGAGCAAGTGACGATTTGCTTTATGCTATGCTCATTGAAAACAGGTTGCAGAGAATGGGGAAATCTTTGCAAAGAATATCTGCACACGACTATCTTCTGCACTATAGAAAATACGGCTTACCGACAATAGAAAGCGTTGGAAGGTGCAGGCGAAAGATACAGGAAAAAGACGAAAGTTTGAAGCCTTCCGAAGATGTAGAACTTCACAGAAAGGAAATGGCAAACAGTTTTGTTCAATATGCAGTTGGTTCTTTGGGGTTGACTTTTAAGTGTTGACAATAAAGAAGATATGTGTTAAGATGTAAATATCAAAAGCAGATAGGGGGCTTTATATGAATGAAGAAACAAAAAAGCAGTTGCAGGATTTAATCGACAAAGATTTTGAACTTGCACAAAAGCACGTTGCAAAGGCAGAAGCAGAAGGCAGAACAAAGCCGAACTTGGTAGATACATTCTGTTATTTTGTTTGCTGGGATTTGGCTCGTGAATGTGAGTTAGACTTGAAGGGTGTCATACCCGAATAGGCAGGGGGTTTCTGATATGTGGGAAATCAGAAATAAACGGGGGAAATTTTATAAAAGGTGGAAGCCTTCAAAAGCCGAAGCCTTTTATATTTCGGTTATCGCTTTAGCGGTAATATATTTAATTTTTCAAGTTGTAAGGGGGTATTTATGACAGACTTGAATAGCTTGGTTATTGTGTGTAGGGTAACACAGGAAATCGGAGAAAATGATTTTGGGTATATCTCAACGGGAACTGCAAAATTGACTTTGCACGTTGCGAACAATGAAAGCCGAAAAAAAGGCGATAATTGGGAAGATGTAACAAGTTATTTTGATGTAGTTTATTGGGGCAAGCCTGCCGAAAACATCAAGGCAAAAATCCACAAAGGATTGCTTATCGGTGTATCTGGCAGACTTAAACAAGACCGTTGGGAAAAAGACGGGCTGAAGAAATCTAAAATCTACATCAATGCCGATAGCATACAGATTTTGGAAAAGGTGCAGAAAGAAAGCACTTCAAACGAT
>JAEEGK010004898.1_pt1 | contig 32535 bp, 23 predicted proteins | sample 8958771 | NCBI WGS metagenome assembly JAEEGK01 (sample SAMN16246547, study PRJNA631951) | gut metagenome | biome: gut microbiome; feature: rumen; material: SC-attached | host: Bos | place: Iran: Karaj | collected 2018-10 | reverse complement strand
TATATTCATTTCCTTCTATTTTTTCTCCTAAATTTTTCCATCCTCCATCATTTTTTCCTGGCCAATCAGTATTATCTATATATAATCCTGTTGTATATAATTCTACAAATGAATCAATATCAATAAAATTTTTTATTTCTTCATATATTTCTGGATCTCTTACATCTTTTTCTGAATATTCCATGCAAAAATTTTGAAATTTATTAAATTCTTCTTCTGGACCATCTTCAATTTCATTATTTTTTGATATAACTATATTTTCACTAGGAACAAAATAATTGCTTTCTATAAAATCATTACCAATTTTTTCTTCAAGGAGATAAAGACCCCAATATTCTCCATTTAAAAATAAAATTGTAGGTACCATACTCTGAGAAGTTAACCCTTTTCTCATATAATATAAATCTCTTCCTAGTTTATCTCTTAATCTTTCTTCACTATATACAGAACGAATTGATAAACTTTTATATGAAGTAATTAAATTTCCATTCATATCATAACTATCTTATAATAAATCAGTTTCTATCGTTGATTTTCCATATTTCTTTCTAGCATATAAATTAAAACTTTTAGAAAAATGAGTCCTAGTAGCCCAACCTTTAACTCTTATTCCAATATTTTGTTGCAATGCAATAACCCCTTTGTCTATTATTGTAATAAATGCTTCTCTTTCCCAATCTGATCCTCTCATTAAAAAATTGGACATCACATTTTTGTCCCAAGCCCTTGCAGTAGGGTCATATAACTTACTATGTTTCCAATTTTGATACATATTCCCAGTAACATATATACCTATTTCTGGCTCAAATAAATTTTCTGGATTTGTTACTAATGAAATAACTGTGAAATCTTGATATTTGTATAAATCTTTATTTGTAACAAAATAAGTCTTTGTTATTACTTCACTAAATTCACCTTCTGAATTTTTTGCAGCAGCTCTTATAACCATTGTTTTATCTACATTAAATGCTGCACCTTGAAATCTGTGTCCTCTTGAAACAGATATAGGAGAATCATCATCTTCATTCAATGCTGCAAAAACATTTGGCTCTGAAGATCTGTCATATATTAAAATATAATTTTTAAATTCTTTGGAAGTGGGGGATGTTCTTGGATCAGTAGTATCATCTGTGTAATATATTGTTGTATCATCCTCAGAGATTAGCTTTAATTTAAAATCTTCAGGATAAAAGCCAGATATTCTTGAAAATCCTGGGGGTTTGATAATTTTTTTTCTTCTTCTTTCTCTTTTTCTTCATCTTCTTCAGATTCTTCATATTCATTTTCTTCTTCATTTTCATCTGATTCAAATCTTTTATCTTCTTCTTCTTCTTCTTCATTTTCTCTTTTTTCATCTTCTAAATTTTCATTTATTTCATTTTCTTTTTCTTTATTTTTATTTTCAATTGGATATTTAATAAATCTTTCAAAAGGTTTATTTACATCTTTATATAAATAATTTTCAATAGTTTTATTTACTGATTCAGAACAGCTAGTTTCAATTATTAATTCATCTGATTTTGAATTTAATCCTTCATCATTTAAATTTATTTCTTCATCTGAAATTACTTCACTTTTACCTTTTTCAACTAATTCATTTCTTTTAGATAAATCAATTTTACATTTTGATAAATCATAATAATATTTAGAAACTTTTTTAATTTCATAAATTGAACAATAATCAGAAAATTTTTTCATTATTTCTGAAATATTAACTAAAGAAATTCTAACCATTTGATCTAAATTTTTTTCTAATAAAAATTTTAATTTATTTAATTTTTTAGTAATGACAACACCATCTCCTAAATGAATATAATATAATAAAGGATTTGAACCACTTTTACTTAAAACACCATAAGTTCTAAAATCTTCATTTGTTGATTCTTCTAAGATTTGTTCTAATGAAGGATGATTTACTTTATTTACTGCAGTTTGACCTATTTGTTTAAAAATTAATATTTTTGGACGCATTTCCCAAATTAAACGAAATAAAACTATTTGAAGTGAACCTGATGGTGCTGGGGTTGTGTCATATTTTGTGTTTTTAGTTACTACTACATCTTTTTTACTTGATGATGTTCCCATTTATTATTTTTTTACTTATGTTTTTTCTGGAAATTAATTATTTTTTTTTGAGGATTATTTTATTTATTATATTCTGATTTTATATATTTTATATTTAGAAATTAAATATTTCAATATATATAAAAAATATTATAAAATGTTGGAATATATTCCATTTTTTATTTTATTAATGATGAAATATGGATATTAATAAAACATTAAATGATTTATTTTATTTTTTTACTTTATAAATGACTTTTTCCTTTTATTTTAAGTTATAAAACAATTAATAATTAAAAAATAACGATTCCTTAATTCAAATAAAACAAAAAATAATAAAAAAAAATAAAAAAAAATGCAAAGACTAAATGGACAAAATAAAGAAAGATGTAAATATATAAATAACTAATTAACCAACATATAGTAAATACATATTCAACCTCAGAACAAAATTACATTAATGGATTAAATAAAAGAGACTTACAAATAGACACAGACATAAATACAAATACTCAAATAAAAAAAAACGCAATTTCCTTTGATATAAACTTCACAGAAACAAAAAATCAAAATAAACAAAATTCAAATCAAAATAAATCCCAAATAAGAACAGAAGTAATACCGAATGTAGAAGAGGAAGATGTAAAAGAAGAAACAAGATATGAATGTCCAAATTGTGGAAGAAAATTTAAAAGAGAAGCATATAGAAAACATGTTCCAATATGTCAAAGAGTATTTCAAGGTAAAAAAGATATAGAAATACCAAAAAATCCAAATATTGAAGAAAAGAAAGAAAAACCAATAAAAATAGAAAAACCATTAGGAAAAAAATCCAAATGGGAAAATCAAAGTAGTGAATTAAGAGCAATAATTCAATCAAAAAGAGCAGAAAAAGGTAAAAAAAATATTATTTAATTAAAATTTTTAAATATAGAACAAAATAAATTATCAAATAATGAACCAATAATAGAAATTGAAGAAGGTAAAAAAATTCCTCAAAATATAATGAAAATGGCAGGACCAAATAATATAAATACAAAACAAAGTTATGTAAGAGGTGAACAACAACAATATGTTTCTTGTAATCTTTGTAATAAAAAATTTACTAGAATTAATTATGATAGTCATTTAAGTGATTGTGAAAAAAAATATAGAGAAAAACAAGGAAATAAAGTTGTTAATGCTAAACCTACTTTTTCTATGGGACCTATTAATAGTAGACAACCTACTATGCCTGCTGTTCAATATGGAGCTTTTGCTAATAGACCAAATTTGAAATTTAAGTTTTAAGGGTTTTTTGTTTTCTTTTTGTTTTTTTTTAATTGTATTTTCGTTTTAGAAGATATTTATTTTATTATTTTTATGGTTTTATTCAATTTTTTTTGAATAAAATCTTATAATTTTAAATTATTATGATTTACAACTTCTTTTATTTGTGTATAAATTTTTTTATTTTGTTTTTTTTTTTTTTTATTTAATAAAAGTTTTTTTTATTTTTTTAAATAAATATTTTTTTTTATTTTTTAAATCAATAAAATTTTTATTTAAAAAAAATTAATTATTATTCATAATTAAATAAATAAAACAAGAAATTTAAATTTAAAAAGAAAAATTTAAATAAAAAAGAAGATGATTGTTAAACCAACAAAATTTAAATCAAAGCATTTAATCCCTCAACCTAAGCATAAAAATTACAATAGAGATCCTGATTTAGATAATAAAGAAAATATTTTAATAAGAAAAACAAAATGTGATTCATACCAAAGATATTTTGGAAAAGACATAACATCATCATATTCAAATAATCAAAATGTTTCACAATTAAATAACCAAAACATATTAAAGAAAAATTCATATAGTAATAGATCTGGTTCAGAAACCCAAAAAGTAAAAATAAAAAAATTTATTATATAGACTCATTTTTATATAAAAAAAACACCAACAATTTCTCAAGGAAATAGAAGAAGAAATTATAATTCTAATCAAATTAAAAATAATGATTTATATGGAATTAATAAATTTGAAAAGAGAGAAATTTCAGGTGAAAGAAAAATTAATTTTAATTCTAATATATCTAATAATTCAGGTCATATTTTAAAAGGAAAAACTACAAGAAGCGCAAATGGAAATTATTCTAATAATTTAGGTTATTCTGTTGCTATGAATGGAAAAATGGGATATTATAATTCTTTTAATCTAAAAGAAACAAATGGTAAAAAAAATTCTTTTGAAAATAGTCTTTCTATTTCAAATAAAGATATGCAGTAAATTTTATTTTTTTAATTTTTTACTTTTTTTAGATATATGAGACATTCTCATCATATTAAAAATTCTATTCGTAATTTTTCAAATGAAAGAAATGATGATAATAAATATGAATTAAAAAATAAAACTAATAAAACTAATAGTCATATTAATATTGATGATAATAGTAAAATAATTGAAGGAAAGAATAAAACAATTGAAAAATTAAATGATAAAATAGATATAACCAAAATATCTGAAAGTATGAGTACAAAAAATCAATCATTATCTATTAACTTTAATGTTTTTGAAGAACAAAAACCAAATCAAATAAATGAAAAAAATATTAGTCAAATAAAAAATGAAAAAGAAACAATTAATAATGAAAATAATAATATAAAAGAAAAAAATAAAGAAAATGAAAATGAAGAAGAAAAAAAAGAAGAAAAAAAAGAAAAAGAACCTAATTTTAAACCAATAAAAATAGAAGATAAATATTATGGATTATATTTTGTAAAAAAAAATCAAAATGAAAACATTCAAATTCCAACAGAATATATAGACACAATATATCACAATTTATTAGAAGAAGAAAATGAAGGAATAGAATCAAAAGCAGAATATAATTATATGAAAAAACAAAATGAAATAAATGAACAAATGAGAAGTATTTTAATTGATTGGATAATTGATGTTCATTGTAAATTTGGTTTTACTGATGAAACTTTATTTATGACAATATCAATAATAGATAGATTTTTAACTTCAAAAAAAATAACAAGAAGTAAATTACAATTATTAGGAGTTACTGCTTTAATGATATCTTGTAAACATGAAGAAATTGATTTACCTAAAGCAGATGATTTTATTTATATTACTGATAATGCTTATTCAAGAGATGAAATTTTTAAAATGGAAAATGATGTTTTAGATACATTAAATTTTTCACTTTTGTATCCTTCACCAATTAAATTTTTTGAGTTGTTAAGTTATAATTTTAACTTTAATAAAAAACAATTTATGATGGGAAAATATTTAATGGAAAGTTTTTTAATTGATATTAAAAATACAAAATATAAACCTTCTATTATTTCTTGTGCTTGTTCATATATTGTTATGAAGTTTTTTAAAATGAATAATTATCATGATTCTTATTCTAAAAAATGGTATTTACTTAATGAAAATTATAGTATTCCAAGTGGTTTGTCTGTTAAAGAATGTGCAAAAGATATTTGTTTATTTGTTGATAATATACATAAAAGTAATTATACATCTACAGAAAAAAAATATTCAAAACCTGAATATGAAAAGGTTGCACAGTTAATTGTTGGAAAATAAATGTTAATTAATTAAATTTTAAAGTCATATAAATATGTAAATTATTTATTTTGATATTTAAAAAATTTTAATTTTTCAAAAAATTTAATTAATACAATCATTTTATTGTTATTATAAATAATAAAAAATTTATGAAAAAAAAAATTATTTTATTATAAATATTTTTATTTTGTTTAATTGTGAATGTATAAAAATATTATTTAAACAAAACAAATATTACTAAAATTATAAATAAGAGTACTACAGCTAATATAATTTTATTCCTTAAATTTTGCCATTTTATTTTTCTTTCTAAATTTAAAGAATCTTGTTGAAATTTATAAGATTGTTCTTTAATTTTTAATGACTTAGAATCTAATTCTTGCATTTCACTAATATTAGTTATCATATTATTTAAACTCGATTTTACATCATTTTTAATTTCATTAATTTGAGAAGTAACCATTGATATTTTATTTGGTTTTTCTTTTTCATTTGAATTTAACATATTTTCAAATAATCCATTATTATTTGAGTTTGTAGATAATTTTATCTTATTTGATTCTGTATATTTTTCAATTGAAAATTTTAAATTTTGCTTTCCTACATTTGTCAATTCTCCATTTCGATCAACTAATTTTTTTATTCCTTGATGATCAATATCTTCCATTAATTCAAATATTAAATTTTCCTGTTTACAATATAAAGAATTTTTCCTTATTGCTGCTAAATAAAATATATCTGATGCTGTTATCATATAATATATATTATGAAATTCTAAAGTATATTTATTTCTTTTTCCCTTTAATAATGAATTATTTGAATGTAAAAGTTCTTTGGATTTTGATATTATTTGGTTAAAATCATTTATATTGTTACTACTATCTGAATTATCTAAAAATGTTCCTATTTCTTTTCCTGTTGCTTGGTTTGCTATTAAAAAATAATATATTGATGGAGGATTATCATTTGACATTATTTAATTTTATTAATTTAAATAAAATTATTTAATTATTAGATATTTTATTATATATAAAATGATTCAAAAATAGAAAAAAGTTAAATTAAAATATTTTAATTGTTAAAGCAAATGATTGTTTTAAATTAAAATAGATAATACTTTTTTTATATACATTAATGCTTATTTATAATAAATAAGAAAATAAATGATATCTTTTTCATTAAAAGGATTATTAAGAATTTTAATTATTGAAATTTAACTATTATTATATTATTATATGATAATTTAAATAATTATTTATAAAAAATTTTTTTGTTAAAATTTTGAATTGTAAAAAATCAAAAACATTGTGAAAATTTTAATATTTTTATATAAAGGAATAAACAATTATGAATGATAATAAAATACTTATTTAATATCATAAATAATGTATATAATCAAAAATGTAGAATAAAAATAAATATTTTTACCTGATTTATAAATTTAGTTATTTAAAAATTAAAAACTTTGTTTTTAATAATAGATATTTTAGTTTTTAATTACTAAAATTTTATGTTTGAAAAATTAATAATTATTTAATTTTATTTTTATTTCAATAATTAATTTTTTTTATTTAAATTTATTTAAATATTAATTGTATATAAAAAACATAGCTTAATCAATTGAATAGAAAATATTGGAAATCTCTTAATTCAAAATATTGTTTGCAATTTAATTTTCAAAAAAATAGAGGATAAACCAAATAATTCACTTTTACTTTCATTTTTTAACATTCATCAAAATCATTTTATAAATACTTCAAAATAAAAGTCAAAATAAATATAACTTGTGCATCTCAATAATGTAATAGATCAAATGATGTTCAAATAATTTAAATAAGATGTCAAAATTATCAATATATATTCTGTGATTATTTTCATTGATTATTGAATTTCTTTTACAATAATTTTATATATTTTGGAAAAAATTGATTCTTTTGTTGAATTGAAAATGATAGATATCTCATCAAAAATGATAGAATTATCTTCAATATTATATTAGGGTTTCTTTTTAGTTTTAATGATAATAATTTACCTAACAATAATTAGATAATTAGTAGTTAAAATTGAAAAAAAAAGATAATAAGAAATATCTTGGAATTTGAAAAATTAATTTTTTTTCTAACCTCTTTTGTTCAGACTTTTATAAAAAATGGATACTTTTGAAATTAATAAAATCAAGCAAAAATTGAGTGATTTAAAGGAATATTTAATTAGTCTTTTAATTTTTGAAACTAATGAAATAATTGAAGATAGATTTGAAAAATATGATGAGGTAATAAAAGCAAAAAAAAAGTTATTTACATTAATAAAAGAATATTTGCCTGATAAATATAATGAATTCGAAAAAATTACAACAATTCAATATAATAAATTTTCAAAAAAGAATTTAGAAGAAATTAAAAGTAAATTTTTTGATTTTTATAATTATTTTTTGTTGCATTTAAAAATAGAAAAGGTAAATCAATTTAATAATGAAGAAGAGAAAAAAAATGAAACTGATTATAAAAAAATGAAATATAATGTTTTAAAAGATGATGAAGAAAATAATTGGGATAATTCTTATGAAAATCTAAATCTAAATCTTTATGAAACAAAAAGTGATACAACAAATAAATACAATACTACTTTAAATTTTGATTATTCTTCATTAAATTCTTTTGAAAATGATTTCTAAAATTTTCTGATGAATTATAAAAAATAATTTATTAATATTAAATATTGTAAATATATTGAATATATCAAAATAATGAGATTTTTTCTCTTTGAAAGTAAAAATCATTTAATAAAATAAGAAAAAAAATGCATTTCAAATAAATTTGTTAATTGAAAAAATTATTTTATTCAAATTTTTATTTTTTATTTGTTTTCTTTACTTTGAGTTCAATTAAAAAATTATGAACATTAGTTTATTAGTTATATTTAAAAGATAACTTTATTTAAAAACAAAACTAAAACTATATTATAATTTATATTATTTAATATCATATCATTTATACATAAAATAATAATAATTAAAAAAAAAAAATTATAAATTATAATTAATTTTCCCTAATATTTTGTAGTTATTGATAATTCATTAAAAAAATTTTAAAATGTTTAAAAAAGATTTATCTTCCAGAATTGATAAATTAATATAAAATATAAGAAGATATACAAATTAAATTACGAAAACTCAATTAGAATAAACTTAAAATTTTATTATAATACCAACAATGTAACATTTTAGAAATAAACTCAAAATTGAATAATATTTTGATAAACCAATTTTATTTCAATAATAAAAGAAAATTATTTTTAAAATTAGTTTACTACTTTTAATAAAATTAATGATAATTATGTTTTAATTACAATTGTGTAATATTTTAAAAATAAGAATTAATTTTTATGAAAAAAAAAAAATACTTAGGCCTTCTGATGGTTAAAAATTTTAAATAATAAGATTTAAATCAAGGTAAATCATTTGATTGTTAGATAAATAAAAATATTTTAATTTAAAAATATTTTAAATTATTTGTTTTTATGTAATTGTTTAGGAAATTAGATGATTAAATATTTATTTATTCTAAAAATTATTAATCTTGATTAAAGATATAATTTTATTTAACATATAAAACCATTTAAAACTCATAATAAACTTTTTTAAAATCAATATTGAAAATAAATAAAAAATAAAAAATATAAAATTGATTTTTCTTTTTATATTTCAATAAATTAAAAAATACAAATATTAAAGTGTATTTATGATATAAATATAAAATTAGATAAATACAAAAACTAATAAAATTATAATTAACAAAATTTGATATAAATTATTTCAAATAGTTAAAAATACAATAATAAAAAATAAAAATTATTTAACAGCATCCTTTTTTTTTCTCTTTTTTTCCACTATAATCATTTAAATGAACTTCTATTTTTTTATTATTAACCCCTTGTTTAATTCCACAAGAGTCACTTTCTAAATCATAATATCCATCTTCAATTTTTTTAGCAATTTCCTGAGCAGAATTGAGAAAAATTTCTTCAATATTATCACCATTTTTAGCAGAAGTTTCAAAAAATAACATATTATTACTTTCAGCTAAATCATTTCCATCTTCATAACTAACTTCTCTTTTATCATTTAAATCACATTTATTTCCAACAAGAACCATAAAAATAGTTTTTGGTGATTGATTTTTACAATCTTGAATCCAAGTTGAAACATTTTTAAAAGAATCTTTATTTGTTATATCATATACAACTAATGCACAAACAGAATTTTTATAATAAGCACGAGTAATACTTCTAAAGTTTTCTTGTCCTGCTGTGTCCCAAATTTGAATTCTGTATATTTTATTGTTTATTTCAATATTTTTTGCTCCAAATTCTACTCCTATTGTTAATTGATATTCATCTTTAAATTGACCATGTGCATAACGAAGAAGAATATTTGATTTTCCTACTGCTGCATCGCCTATTATTATATATTTAAATAAGTAGTTGAAATTTATTGCTGATGATGATGCCATTTAATATTTAAGATAATTAAATAATTTTTTTTATTTTTGATTTTTTTTATAAAAAATATAATATATTTTATTTTTTAATTTAATTAATATTAAATTTTTTTATACATTCATTTTTTTGGGGGTTTTTATTTTCTAAAAACATAAATCAGAAATTTAAATATTACCTTTGATATTTGATTTAATTGCTGTAAAGTTCCAAATAAATTAATTCAATACAATATTTTAAATATATTAAATTAAAATTTATTACTTTTGATTCAAGAAAAGATTATTATTTTTATTAAAATAAATTAACATGATTCAATTTAAAATTTATTAAGTATATAATATTTTTGATAAATATCACTTTTTCAGTTTAAATAATTTGAATTATAAAAATCTTATTATAAAATTTAATATTTATGAAAATGAAATTAAAAAAGAAAAATTTTGTCGGCTATATTTTATTAATTGTTTTAATTATATCTTTAATTTTTGACTTGTAATCCTTGTTAATATTATTTAATTTATTTTCCATTTCTTTAGTGTTGGTTTTTACTTCTTTTAAAATTGAATATATGTTTTTAATATATTCTTCAAAATCATTTTCTTTATTTATTGGTATATTTAATTCAAATTCTGCAATAATATTCTTTATTTTTAAAACTATTTCTTCATCATTAAATTTTCCCTCAAATAAATTATTAGTAAAAAATAAATTAATTTTCTCAAAAATTTCAAAAGTATTATCAAATATTCTAAAATATTTACTTATATTTATAAAATCATTTTTTATAAAAGTTTTTTTATAAATTTTAAAAGGTTTTATATCTTTATTTTCAATGATTATTGAAATAATTTCATTATTATAAAATGTTTCAACATCATAATTATGTTCATTAATTACTATTTTACAATTAAATTTTTGAATATTTTTATTGTTTCCATTATTATTATTTATATTATTTGTAATCCCCGATTCCATCTTTTTTATTATTAAAAATTGAATATTTTTATTAAATAAGATGTGAATGAATCATTAATAATTTCAATTTAAGAAATGTAAATAATTTAAAATGATTTTTAATAATATAAATGATATTATCATTTAATTCAATTACTTTATTTAGTTAAATTCTTTTCAAATATATCTTTTTATATAATAAATATCCAAAATTTAAAATATTATATATAATTTAATAAATTTATTACATTTCCAATTGTTTAATTAGTTTATTTTATGAATGAATAGATAAAAACTTATTTTTTTGATTTTAAAAAGAGTATATATATAATTTAAATATTCGAATTATTTTAATGTATATTTATATATAAAAAATAATAAAATATATGTATATCATTTGATAAAAATATATGAACATTTCTATTATAATAATTTAAATTTTATATTTCAATCATTAAATCAGTCTACCGTTTTAAATAAATTATTTTAATTAAATATTTACAAAAAAAATAAAATAAATAAAAAATTAGATGACTGATCCTTTATTATTAAGAATTCAAACAATAGAAAATAATGCAAAATTACGTAATTCATATGATTATGATAGAGTAATGAAAGATATTGAAATAAGCTTAAGATTAAAAAAAAGAAGAGGAATGTCAGAAAAGAATTTAGAAGAAAAGAGGAAATTAGAACAAGAAAAATTAAAATTAATGGAAGAAAAAAGAGAAGAAATTCTCTCGGCAAAAATAAATAAAATAAAAAACAAAATGAAAGAAAGAGAAAAAATATTATCATATAGGGCAAAAAATTTAATAAAATCAACATCACTTAAACCAGTAGATACAGTTCAAATGAGAATAGAACAAATAAGACAAGATGAAATAGATGATTGTTTAGATTTAAATGATTATCTATTAGATAAATATAAACTTCATGAAAATAATAGGGAAAATACTTTAAATGATAGAAGGTTAAAATATTTAAAAACTGATGTAGAATATGAAAATAGAGCAAAAAGATATAAAAGAAAAGTAGAAATAAATGACAAAAAAAAATTAGATGAATATACCAGACAACAAATTGAAAATTGTTATAATATAAAAGAATGTTTTGATAGACATAAAAGTCCAAAAATTAAATTAATGAAAGAAAGAAATAAAAGACATTTTGAAGAATTAAAAGAAAGACAATATGAATTAATGATAAATGATGAAAAAAGAAAAAGGGATATTTTAAATAAATTAAATCATGTTCCTAATGGAATAATTGATGATGAGAGAATAAAATATGATTATATTCATAGACAAAATTTAGCTAATTTACAAAAAGAAAATTTAGAAAGATTAGAAAATGAAAGAAAAGAAAGATATGATGGTATTTTAGAAAGACAAAAAGATGCTTTTAGATGGGCTACTGATGAAAATAAAGAAGATATTAGAATTAAAAAATTGTCTCAACAACAAACTTTACTTACTCAAATTGAGTTAGATAAAAAATTTGAAGAATTAAATCAATTTATGAGGGAATTAGAAGGAAAAAGTATTTTAAAAAAGGATAATGATCAAAGACTTAAAATATTTTATGAGAAAAATAAAGATTTAAAACATTATTATCAAGAGTAAAGTTATGTTTAAAAAATAAAATAAAAATTTATTTCCTAATTTTTAATTATTTATATTTGTTTTATATTATCATATTTTATTTTGAAATTTTATTATATAATAAAAGTAATTTAACAAAAGATATATTATTATTTCCTATAGGATTTAAATTTTTTATTTTTAAATATGAATCTGAATCATTTATTAAATCTTTTTTACTATAAATAATTAAATCATTTACCATTTTCAGTTTACATCGATTTAATATATATTTTGATTTTGATATTATTTTATACCTTTTTCTAATTATATTTAAATAACTTGATAACCCGTAAAACCATTTTCTAATTTGATTTTCATTTAAAAATAGGTCAATTGAACTATCTTTGGAAAGAAATGACATATATAACCAAGGTTGATTAATATTTGGTAATGTTTTAATTTTTTTTTTTAAATTAGATGAATTTATTCCAAAAATTATTTTAATAATTGAATTAATTAAAATTTCTTTATCTACTTTTGAATCCTTATCTTTTTGATAAATTTGAATAGAATCATTTTCATAGTTTAATCTATAAAAATGAGTTTTTGTTCCATATGAATTTAAATTAATTTTTAAAATTGAATCTCCTAATTGAATTCCTTTAAAATAAACTTGAATTTTATTTTTTATATAAATATGTCTTTCTTGTATTTTTTCCCTATTTATATTTTTTTTATATAAATTGAAATAATTTTGTAATTTACATTTTGAATATATTGATAATAAATTATTAAAAAGAATTGTAAGTGCTCTTGTTATTTCAGGAGATAAATTACTTAATTTAATTTGTGAATGATTAATTTCTTTATTTGATAAAATTTTAAGAGTAATATCTATTTGAGATTTAATTTGTTTTCTTAAATTTGGATCAGTAATATTTGAATTAACATATTTAATTGCATATTTTAATAAAATATTTAAAAAAATTGTTGAATTAATATTATTTTTATCAATTAAATTTTTTGAATTTGTTGTTGATTTATATAATTCTTGATTTTTACTATTCATTGTTGCTTTACTTTCTAAATAATATAATTTTTTATACATTTTTACTGCTTGTTCCATTTTATTTTTTATAAATTTTAATATTGAATCAACTTTATTTTCTTCTAAATTTTTTTCTCCCATTAATGCTTTCATTAATGATGAAAATTTTGATAATGAAGATTGTTTATTTTTATCATCATTTTCATTTACACTTTTTATATATATACTTGATTCTAAATTAAATATAGCAAAAATTATTCCATTATAATCTTTTAATATTTTTAAATTTTCAATTTCTTCATTTAGACAATCTATCCAAATTTTAATATTATTTGTTTTTAAATATGAATGAAATGCATTTATAATTTTTCTAATTATATTTTTATGAACTTCATTTTTATCAGAAACACTTTCATCAATTATTATTTTTTTATTATAAAAATCATCAATTGTAATAATACTATCAACTCTAAAAAAATTATATAAAACATTTTTAATTAAAATTAATTTGGTTTGTGGGTTTTCATGTACTTCAATAATATCACATAAAGTATTAAAAGTTGAAATTGAATCATCTATTTTATTCAAAGATAAATATGCAATAGTTAAATTTGATAAAATTTTCAAATCCAAAATCAATGATTTCAAATCAATATTATTTTGCATTCTATTTGTAATACGTAAATTTTGTTCCTTTAAAGTTTGTTCATAAACTTTTTTTAGATTTTCTAAAGATTTTTCTAATTTTCCATTATAAAATAAAGAAATTGCATAATTACAAATTGAATCTCTTATTTTATAATTATCATCTAACTTTTTAGCAATATTAATACAAATTTCATATGATTCAGTTGCTTTGGGATAATTTCTACTTCTAATTAATTGGAAAGCAGAACTATTTTCTTTTATATAATTTGATTCTAAAGTAATTCTTTCCATTGGTTCTAAATTATTTAATATACTTGATGATTCATTTTGTGAATTAAATTCACTATCCAATGTAATACTTTTCATTTTATTTTTTAAATATATTTTAATAAATTAATTTATATGAAGAAAAAAATTAATAATTAATTATTAAATTCATCATATAATCAAAAACTTTGCAAATTAATATTTTTGTATAATATTAAATAAATAACAATTTAATATTTAAATTATAATCTTTCTTAATATATGAAATAATTTAATCAATAGTGAATTAGCCATTTTTAAGAAAATTTTGTGATATTCCTAAAACTTTACAAGTAATTTCAATGATTTGATTATTTGCTTTTTCTTTTAATTCTTCATCTTTTATATTTTCAGTTAAATTAGAATTCACAATAAATAATCTAAAATATAAAGGATTTTCATTATTAATTTTAACATTATTACTTACATCAACTACACAATTTTCACAAGTTTCATTAAAATTATCAATATTTTCATATCCATTTAATATTCTAATTTTACCTTTATTTTTGAATTTTAATATCTTTCTTCCTAAAAAATTATTTTGTAAAATTGAATAATAATCTCCAAAAGTTATTAAAGTTTTTTTTCCAAAACTTTTAGTTAATTTTGTAATATTATGGTGAGTTATATCAATATTTTGATTATCATTTATTAATTTTCTTCCATGTAAAATTTCTATTATTTGCTTTTTATTTAAATTTTCATATCCTATAATTAAAAAACAAATACATATAACTGTAAATAATCCAGATACTTTTTTATTTTTAAAATTATTTTTATTTTCTATTATATATTTTTTGTCTTTTATATTTTCATATTTTTCTTTACATTTTATACATAATTCATTTTCAATAAATAATTTTAAATTATTCATTTCCTCTTTTAATTTTTTATTTTCTTTTTCTAAATTAATTATTTTTTCTTTTATTCTTTCCCTATATCTTTTAGCACTTACTTTATTTCTTTCTTTAATTATTTCTTTGTAATTTAATTCTTTTAAACTTTTCTTTTCTATTTCTATTTTGATATCTTCTTCTTTTTCTTCATTTATATCTATTACATTATCTATTAATTCAGGTTTTTCATTATATTTTGATTTTTCTTTTGAACAACCACCACCATTAAATGAAAATAAATTATCATCATAATTATTAGATTCTATAAAATAACGACTAGAAAAAAAATCCATATATTGTTCCATTTATAAATAATACTAAATCACGTCATAAAAAAAATATTTTTTATTATAATTTTTTTTGAATTACAAATAATTTTTTTATTTAAATATTTTTTTTCAATCTATCATAATTTATTTTATTAGGAAAAATAATTATAAAGAGTTTTTTCCAGTTTCAAAACTCATATATAAATAGAAAAAAAATTTTTAAAAATCACTTTGAAAATTAATCATAATTTATTATAAAAATGAGTATATACAATTCATTTCTAAAAGAATCAATAATATTTAAAAAAAAAATTCATTGTTTAGAATGTTCAAAAACTCCATTAATTAACTTACAATATATTAATAACGAGCCAATAATATGTTATAAATGTCAAGATGACCATATGGGAAAAGTTCAATTATCCAAATTTTTAGAAAATTCACAAAATATTAAAAATGATTTTAATTGTACAATATGTGGTCAATTATTAGAAGATAATTGTTATTATTGTATTAATTGCCAAATTATAACTTGTGAAAAATGTAAAATAATTCATGATAAAGAAAAAAATCATAATTCGTTAGAATCATATATTGAAAATGAAAATTTATGTACTAATCATTGTACAAGTTTTTTTGCTTATTGCCTTCAATGTAAAAAAAATATTTGTACTTATTGTAAAAATCATTTAGAACATGAAAAATTTATATTCTTTGATAATTTTTTTAAAAAATCTCAAATAAATAAATTTATTCAATCAATTGAAAACTCAAAGAAATTTATTAATAAGTTAAATGACATTCAAAAAAAAATTAAAGATTTTTATTCAAATCAAATTATTTTTTGTGACAAAATATTTAATACTTATAAAAAAATAAATGAAGATGAAATAAAATTATGTGAAATTTTATTTGATAATTATACTTATAGATTAGAAACTCATTCAATTACTTATCCTGTTATAAAAAATATTCAAAATATTTTACAATTCAAATCTTATGATAACATCAATCTTGATACACAATTCAATTCTTTTAATTCAGAAAAATTTATGGATTTTTTTAAAAATATTACAAATAGTATTTTAATTGGTTCTGGTCCTTTATTAGAATTTGAAGGAATTGAAATTACAAAATATATTGATTCTAATTATCAAAAAAATAAAGATAACTATATTAATGAAAATAATATTAAAAAAGAAATAAAGAATGATAAAAAAGAAATAAAGAATAATATTTTTGAAATTAAAAACGAGAAAAGAAAGTATAAAATCGAAAATAAAAATATTGAAAAAGAAATGAAAAATGAAAACAAGGAAAATAAAAAAATAGTAATTGAAATTGTAAATACTAAAACAGAAATTATAAATGAGCAAAAAAATATTAAAAATGATAAAAATGAAATTCAAAATAAAGAAAATGAAAATAAAATTGATAAAAACAAAATTGAAAATAATAAAATTGATAAAAAAGAAGAAAATCAAATAAAAAATAATCAAAAAGAAATTAATAATAATATCAAAACAAACAAATATAATAAAAAAAGAAATAGAAGTAATAAAAAGGAAAATAAAAATAATAATAAAAGGAAAAATGAAATAAAGCAAAAGACAAATAAAATAAAAAAATTAAATATGAATGATATTTGTAATCAAAAAGATGATATTTTAGAGTCCTCAATAGAGAATAAAAAGGAAATTAATAACTACTCAAATTTAGAAATAAATCAAGATAATAATTTAAATAATAATCAAAAAGATAATAAAAAAGAAATAATAAGTAATGAAATGAGTAGTAATTATATAAATGCATTATCATCAATTTCTCCAATTTCAAAAATAAATGAAAATTTAAAAACTCAAAATGATGAATCAAAAGATTTTATAGAAGATTGTTTGAATGTAATAGGTAAAGAAATTAAAAAATCAGCAAAAAAAGATGAGCCATCAAATATAACAATAAACCAAAATAATACTTTATTAAGTAATAATACAAATTTAAGTTTAGATGGAATAATAAAAAATCAATCAAATTTTCATCAAATTAATAGTGAAAAAAATATAAATGAAGTTCAAAAAGATTTATCAAATAAAAATATAAATCTTTCAAAAGAAGAAGAAAATCCTATATCAAACATATCAATAATAATATCATCAGGTTCAGAAATAGATACACAAATAGTATCATCAGAATTTAATAAATCAAATAAATCAATAAATAATTTAAATTCATCAAATTCAAAAATTCCAAAAGATATAGATAAAGATTTTTTATTTGAAAAATACAATGAATTAATTAAAATAATACCTCCATCACCAAACATAGACTTTTCAAAATTAGAAATTAAACTTATTAAAGAATCAAAAAATGATAGATATTTTGGAGAAATTTTAGGTAATAAAAGACATGGAAGAGGAATATGGTATGTTGATAATGGATTATATGAAGGTTATTTTATAAATGATTTAGCAAATGGTTATGGAAAATTTATTAGTCCAAATGGAGATATTTATAAAGGTGAATGGGAAAATTCTAAAAAGAAAAAAGGAATTGAAATTTTAAATAATGGTGATGTATTTGATGGTGAATATAAAAATGATCATTTTTCTTTTGGAAAATTAATATATAAAGATAAGAATGAAATTTATGAAGGACAATTTAAAAATAATAAAAAAAATGGGAAAGGTAAATTAATTGTTAAAGAAAATGGAGAAGAAACTATTTATGAAGGAGATTGGTTTAATGATAAATTAAATGGAACTTGTGTTATTAAGTATTCTTGTGGTGATATAGAAGAAGCTGTTTTTAATAATGGAAATTTATGTAATAAAAAAAAAAAGTTTATTTATAAAGAAAAAAAATGGATTGAATTGTAATATATACAGTAAATATTATTTATATAATTATATAATTTAATTTTTTTCTAAAAAATATTTTTAATAAGATAATAATTTAATAAATAATTTTTTTCAATTTTTAAATATTTTTATTATTTCACCAAAACAAAAAACAAAAATTTTTATATAAAAATTATAATTTTTTTAAAAATTATAACTAATAGGATTTCCATCATCTTTATTAACAGTAATATCCATTAAACAAGGTAAATCAACAATTCCACTTCCATGCATAACACCACCTTCATTTTCATTTTTATCTTTACTCCTTACAAGAAAAGCAACATTTTTATTAATATTATAAGTTTTTTCATCAGAAGAAATAATAATCCCAAAAACACTAAATTCACTAATAATAGTAGATAAAACAACTTTCTCATCAATTAATTTTAAAGTTTCATATTCAGGAGGTTGAATTCTTTCCATAATAATTGAATTTAATAATTCATCACTTGGTTCTGAATCATCTTTTGGTATTAAAGGAATTATTTTATCATCATAATAATTATTTCCTCCACCTTCTTTTTGTGGTTTTATTATATATGAATGAGTATTTGATGTTATTTCATTAAATAATTCTTTTTGTTTTTCTTTATCCATATCTCTTAAATAATATATTTTTGTAAAAAAACGAATTATGTCATTTGATATTAAATCTTCATTTGTGTATTTTTTTAATATTTCTGGTTTTGTTAATTCATATTGAAATACTTTTAATGTAGTTAAAAATAAATTTATATTTGGAACTTTTATTGCATTTGATAATTCTATCATTTCTCTTCCTTTCCATGAATCATCATCTTTAAAATCTGAAGGAGTGTATCCTGCTCTGAAATAAAATAAAGATATTACTTGATCTTTATATTTTATTTCACCTTTATCATCTACAATACAATCTTTTGCTATTTCATTTAATGTTAATCTCTTTGATTTTATTTCATATTTTTCATATAATTCATTTTCTAATGGTCTTTGGTCAAATACATTTGTTTCATTTTCTTGTACTACAAATACAATTATTGTATTTTTGTAATTTTCTGGTGAAAATAATTTAATTGCTTCTATTATACTTGAAGCAAAACTTGGTACTGCATCTTTTTTATCTAAAGGTATTTCTTTATTTTTATATCTTTCATATATTTCTGGATATTTTTTTGAAAAAAATGAATAAAATTGCTTTAATTTATCAGACATTGTAAACATTGATACTGCAATTGTATTATATTCTATTTGATATATAAATTTTTTTACTTTATCAACCATATAATCATTTCTAAAAATTCCACATTGAATTTTTTGCTTATGTTCATATGTAGAAACCTTTTTGGAAATTTCTAATAATTTATTTATAAATTCATCCTTTTCTGATATAGGAGTTAATATTTGTTCTAAATATTCTTGATCTCTAGATAATTTATCCAATATTTTATTAAAAGCAATTTGATAAAATTCAATTTTGTCAAAGAAAGATTTTACTATTGGACTTGGATATAATGATATTGGAATATGTGTTACTCCGTTACTATCTTTTTTCTTTATAATTAATCCATGTAAATATAAGTAATCAATCATTTCATCAATTATATTTTGTGGAATAGTTTTTTCTGTATCCTTTAACATTTTTTTAAATATAATATTTATTTAAATAAAATTTAAATAATCGAAAAAAAACAAGTAAAAAAAAATGAAATTAATGAAATATAAAAAAACCTTTATAATAAAAATTATTATTTATTATTATATAATTTATAAACAACTTTGAAGAAAAAATATTTTATTATTAAATGACATCTAACAATCCAAATCAAAAATTTACTTTTTCAAAACCATTTATAGTTTACAGAACAGAATCCGAAAATTCAATATTACAAGCAAGGATAATATCAAAATACATATTATCAAAATTTAATTTACAAACAATATATATAGAAAAACCAAATGAAGTAAATGTGGAAGTAATATATAATACAGAAGAAGAGAAATCACAAAGAGAAAAATATAAAAATATTTTTAAAATATTTTCCCCTGAAAATGAAGAGAGTGATTTATGTATAATAATAGGTGGAGATGGAACATGTCTTTGGGCAAATTATTGTTATAGAAAAAATAAGAAACCTCCTCCATTTATAACATTTCATTTAGGTTTCTTAGGTTATTTAGCAATTTATGATATTAATAATTACAAAGAAGTTTTTGATGAATTAGAAAAGGGAAATTTCTTATATGAAAAAAGAAATTTAATCTCATCTGAATTATTCAAATATGATGATAATATATCAAATAAGAAAAAAATAGATAATTATGTTGCTTTAAATGAAATGTTAATTCAAAGAGGTTCATCATCAAAAATGATTTGTTTAAATATTTTTATGGATAATGAACCTTTAACTGAAGTTTTTTGTGATGGATTAATTTTTTCAAGTCCTACTGGATCAACTGCTTATTCTTTAAGTGCAGGAGGACCTTTATTACATTATGAAGTTGAAGGATTAGTTTTAAGCTCAATTTGCCCTTTTTCTTTATCTTTTAGACCTATTGTTATTCCTAAAGAAGTTGTTTTAAGTGTTAAAGTTGGAAAAGAAGGATGTGAACCTGTTGTTGTTAATGATGGAATGATTGTTGCTAAGTTAAAAAAAGGAGATTTAATTGAAATTAGGTTAAGTGATGGTCATTTGGATTTTATTGTTTTAGATAAATTTATTCATAATAGAAGTGAACTTTGGAAAGATAAAATTGTTGAAAGTTTAGGATGGAATAATGCTTTTAAACATTAATTTTTTTATGGGTTTTTAAATTTTTATATTATTTTGTTTTTTAAAAATTTATATATTAATAAAAAGGTTGATAAATTAGTATTAAAAATTATGTTTTGTAATAAATGTAATAAGAATATGAAAATATTTTTTTTATATAAATATAAATTATGAATTTAATTTTTATTAAAAATTATTTATTTAAAAATATAAATATTAAAAAAATTAATAAAATACAATTATATAAAAAATATATAATTTATCAATTTTCTTGAATATTCAGATTTAGATAAATATAAAATTATAAAATGTGTAACCCCATTTAATGATAAAAAAAATAATTAAATCAAAAATCAGATATATTTTTCAATAAAACAATGAGAAAAATTAAAATATAAATAATATGAAAAAAAAGAGTGATGAAAAAATACAATTACCCATATATCCAAATTCATTTCAAACAATAAAAAATTTTTCTTCAGATGATCTTAAAAAAGAACCAATAATTCCTAGAAAAAGACCATCTCAAAATTCAGAATATAAATGTACATTTTGTGGTAAAAATTATTCAACAAAGGGAAATTTAAATAATCATTTAAGTTCAATTCATTTAAATAATAAACCTTTTAAATGCCAATTCCCAAATTGTAATAAAAGTTATATAAATCAAAGTTCTCTTAATTTACATTATAGAAGTCATACTGGAATAAGACCTTTTATTTGTAAAATTTGTGGGAAAAATTTTATTGAAAAAGGAAATTTAAGAATTCATTTAAATTCACATTCAAATGATAAACCTTTTAAATGTCAGTTTTGTGAAAAATCTTATAAAATTAAGAGTCATTTAATAGAACATATTAATATCTCTCATTTAAAATTAAAAAAATTTAAATGTAATTTATGTAATTCTTCTTTTGGAAGAAAATCTACTTTGAATTCTCATATGAAAACTCATACTGGAGAAAAAAATTTTTTTTGTCCTATTATTGGATGTACAAAAAGTTTTGCTGAAAAAGGAAATATGAGAATTCATTTTAAACGTCATTTAAATAAGATTAATAAAAAAATAATGAAAAATGTAATTAATAATAAAAATGATTTGAATTTAAGTACAAGAGACAACACAAAAGATTTAGAAAATATTAATTCAATAGATAATAAAAATAATTTGTTAAATATTAATTCTTTGATTTTTCTTAATTCTCAATTTAAAGATAAAATAATAAATCAAAATTTTATAAATGATTTAAATAATGAGTTTTCTTCATTTCATTTTTTTAATAATAAAAATTTTAATTTAAATAATTTTGGAAATTCTATATCAGAGGCAATTTTTTCTAATTATAATATTATTTAAAAACCAAAATTAAATTAATGATTTATTATCTTTTTATTAATATTTAACTTTTTTAATTTTGAATTCAATCTTTTATAATAATAAATAGTTTAAATTTCATAAATAAACTGATAATTTTTATTTTACATAATGTGACAATTCTTAATTGAATATTATATTTTATTATTTTTAATTAAGTTAATTTAGATTATTAAAAAATTAGTTTTTAATGTTTGGAAAATAAATATAAATGTTTTAATTTTTTTATTTAATTTTATTTATTAAAAACTTTATAAAAAAGGTAAATTATTTAAAAAAAGCTTTAAATATTAAAATAAAATATAAATAAAAAAAATGGAGAAAGCAAATGTTATATGGGTTGATTCAGAAAATAAAGAAACATACTTTAAAAAAGAACTCCAAAGTTTTTGTAAAAGAGAAAAAAATAAATTCTCTTCATATCATCAAGTAGATAAAACTTTAATAGAAAAAATAAGGAATACCAAATTTGAATTATTAGTAATAGTAGTAGACAATAAAATCTCACGTTTATTTTTTCAAAAAATAAATGAAATAATACATAAAATTAAAGCAATGTTAAAAGTAATTGTGTTTGTATGTAAATCATTAAAAGAAGTAGAAGAAAGTGGTCAATCTGATTTGGCGCAATATCCTTTTTTTGACCCAAAATTAGTTTTTGATTCAGTTTTTGCAATTGAAGAAGAATTAAAAAAACCTAAAGTAATTCCTCCTAAAATTGAAAAAATTGAACCAAATCCATATACAGAAGCATGTTTTGCTTTTGAATATATTAAAAATAAAGATGATTTAAAACTTCCTCTTTATTTTAATAAATTATTTTCAACTCCTAAAAATGAAGAAATAGTTAAATTTACAAAATTACTTAGAGATAAATTTGCTTCTAAAAATCAATTATTAAATGAATTACTAAATCAAATATTATATGTTAAATGTGAATTACCAATTGAAGTTGTAACTAAATATTGGTTAAGAATGTATACAATTAATAGTCCATTTTATCAAGATTTGAATGTAAATTTAATTTCAAAAAAAGATACTTCTTATAATACTTTTATTACAACATGTTATGCTGCTTTGAAAAAAAATTGTTTATCAGTTTTTAAAGAAGATAAATTATATAGAGGAACTGCTTTAAGTGGGAAAGAAATTAATAATATTCAAACATTTTTAAAAAAAAAACAAAAAGATCTTCCTGCATGTATTTGTTATAATAAAGGTTTTCTTTCATGTTCCTTAAATATTAGAAAAGCTAAAACATTCATTCCATCACATCCACAACAAAATACTTATGGAGCTTTAATTGAAATTGAAAAATCAAAAGATTTCGATAAAGATAATCCTTCAAATGCTTTTATTACTGCATATTCAATTTATCAAGGAGAAAAAGAAATTTTATTTTTTCCATTTTCATGTTTTGAAGTTAATGATATTTCATTAGTACATGAAAAAGGGAGTTCAGATTATTATTTAATTAAATTATCATATTTAGGAAAATATAAAGATATAGTAAGTGATGACTTAACAAATCTTCCTGATGGAGAAATAGCAAAAGATTTAATTCAAACAAATGTATTAGATCCTAATAAAATTAAAAAAAATACTTTTGCATTTGATCCTAGAAAATATACTGATCCTAATTATAAAATTCCTGAAAAACCATCAAAGCCAGAACCACCAAAAGAAAAACCTAAAGAAAAACCTAAAGAAAAACCAAAAGAAAAACCTAAAACTGAACCTCCTAAAAATGAATTTCCTTTAGATAAACCTCTTATTGATCCTGAGGATGAAGAAGACAAAAATAAAAGAGGTATTTTTGATATTTATAAAAATCTTCCACTTGAATGGAGACTTAATTCTATTAATTGTTTCTATTATATTAATAGTGATAATATTGGTAAAACAATACAAATTTTTGATAAAAATGGAAATAATAATAAGGAATCATGTGTTATTTATTTTAATGATGAAGAAATTGATTTTACTTATAATTATATTTTTGTTGAAGAAGGACTTTTTCAATTTAGATTTTTCTTTAAATATCCTCTTATAAATATTAGTTCTATGTTTGAAAAATGTGAATGTCTAGTTAATGTTGATTTATCTAGTTTTAATGGAATGAATGTTAGATTTATGAATAATATGTTTTATGGATGCCATTTATTAGATACAATTGATTTTTCTAATTTTAATTCTGAAAATGTTGAAACTATGAGTGGAATATTTAGAGATTGTACTAATTTAACTACAGTTAATATGTCAAGTTTTAGTACTTTTTATGTTCAAGATATGAGTGGAATGTTTAGAAATTGTTCTTCATTAATTGAATTAGATTTATCTAATTTTGAAATTCCTAATATTAATGATATTAGTTATATGTTTTTTGGATGTAAAAAATTAGAAAAACTAAATATTATTAAGTTTAGTAGTAAAAATAATCCAGATATGAGTTGGATGTTTGAGAACACAAATCCAAAATGTAAAGTTATATGTAATGATAAAGAAATTCAAAATTTAATAAATGAATAAAAATAATAAAATTAATATAGAATAATAATAAGAAAAATGTAATATTAAATATTATATTTTTTACTTTATTTATTATAAAAAACAAATAAATAAAATATTAAAAAATTAATTTCCAAATTGTAAATAATCAAAATTAGGTTCTCCTAATTTTTCATTATCAACCAATTGATATTCTTGTGTAACATTATAAGAAGCCCATAATTTATTAAGTAAATATCTTCTATTATTTCTATTTAAAGCATGACTTCTATGAGAAAATAATACTTCAGGAATTCTTGCTTCAAGTAAAGTATATTTAGGATTATAATAATTAATAGAAGGAGTTTCTAAATTTGGTTTATTTAACATATCCATTTCTTTTCTAGGAGGAACTTTAGAAAAATCAACTCCTTTATCAACTCCATCAAGATAATCATAAGGTTCTAAATATGAAATTTTCTCATTTTGTTCTGGAATAATAAATTTTCTCCAAGTATAATGTGAAAATCTTAATGCATGATTTGATTTACTTATTGGAGGAAGTTCTTTTTTTTTCTTTGAAGTTTTACTTTGCTCTACTTCTTTTGATTCTTCTGTTTTTACTTGTGTACTTATATTATTATTTACTGATGTATTTTTATGATCTATTTCTGTTATTAAAATTGAACTTTTCTTATTTTCTATTTCTAAAGGTTGTAATTTTATTTTTTTATCAATTAATTTTGTATTTTTTTCTTCTTCTTTTTTTTTTAAAGGAGATTTTACTTCTACTGGAAGTTTAAATTTAACTGCGGGACTATTTTTATAAATTGCATTATAATTAGGATGATATTTAAATGGATCTGGATTATCGGGAAGAACTTTTTTTTTCTTATGAGTTATTTTTGTTATATCACTTTTTTCTTCAGTTTGTTCTTTTTTTTTTAAATTTTTTAAATCATATTTTACATCAAATGGATCATCATTTTCATCAATTATATTTTTACCTTTTGCAATTTGATTTTCTAAATTTACTATATTATCTGTAAAAAATTTTTCATGATTTTTTGGATTTCCATCATCTAAATCATTAAAAGTTTTTGGATTTTTTAAATCTCTTAATAAAGAATTTAATGAAGAATTTTTAAAAACTCTTCCTAATGTTTGACTATATTTTGAATATGTTTCAAATTTTGGAATTGAATCAAACATTTCTATATCTTTACTGTCACCCATTTTTAATTTTTAATTAAATAAGTTATATTTTAATTAAAATTAAAGAAAATATATTAAATAATATTATTTTTATTTTAAAAATTAAAAATTTGATGGAATTATTCAAATAAATAATAAAAAAAAAGTCTATCAACTATTCAAAATATAAAATAACTAAATATTCAAAATTTTTTTGATGAAGCTATAAAACAACATAATAAATTAAGAAAATAACATAATTAGAAAAATTCAAAAAAAATCAAAAATTATAAAGTACACAAAATTTTGCAGAAGAAATTGCAAATAAAAGTTTAGAATATCATTCTATTAATAATGATATAATTTCAGGTGAAATAATGACAAATGAATTTTAAAATGAAAAGAAAAATTATGTTTTAATTTTATGATGTTGTTAATTATTATCTTCCTGGATTAATCTTGGGATTATAAAGAAAATATTGAAAATTTTGAGATAAAAAAAAGTAAATTGTTCTTTTTAATTGATAATCAATTGTAATATATATAACAAAAAAATTTTTATATTTTATTATAAATTTAAGAAAATGAAAAATAAACATTAATTATTATTAATTAAAAATTTGTTTCCAATTATTTTTATTCATCATCATCTTCTTCTTTTTTTTCATCAACATTTAAAGCAACATCATTTTTTTCTTTTTTTTCTTTAGAACTTCCACTTGATTTTAAAATACCATAATTACTATCACTACTTTTTTTACTTCCATTTTTTTCCTTTTCTTTCTTTTTTTGTCTTTCAGTATCACTTTCACTTTCTGAAATACTTTCTTTAGATTCATCAGCTTTTTTTAATTTAATAACATCTTCTTCATCATTTTTTTTTTCTTCATTATTATCATTTTTCCCAATTTTATTTAAAAAATTTTCAGCATAATTATTATAAACTTTCTTTTGTGTAGAATCAATACTAATATCTTCTAAATTATTTTTATTATCAGTTAAACTATTAACTTTAACATTATCATTATTATTATTTTCTCCTCCTTTATTAGTAGGAGCAAAAATAGAAATTGGTTCTTTATTTTCACCATTATCATTACCATCATTTACATCATCACCTCCTGGAGTAATATAATCTTTATTATTATCATCATTATCATTATTTTCATTATCAATTAAATCTTTTTTTTCTTCATTATTCTCATCTTTATTTTCATCTTCTTCTTTTTCACTTTTTTCTTTTATATCATTTTTATCAATTAAATTATCACTTTTATTACTTCCTTCAAGTTCTTTTTCTTTTTTATTTTTAAAAATATTACTATCATCAAACCAATCAAAAATAAACTCATCTTCAATATTAATTCTACTAGCTAATAAATCAGCAAATAAACATTTTAAAGTAGTATAATCAGGTCTATCTTCAAATTTTAAATTTTTACAATAATGAAAATAATAAGAAAATTCCATAGGCATTTTCTTACATAAAATTTCAGGAGGAGTAATTAATTTTTTTTCCATAATTTTATTAACTGGTGGTTTCCCTTTATCCATTTTACTTTGCCAAGGTAATCTTCCCAAATAAAAATAAGCTAAAACATAACCAATACTTTCAATATCATCTCTTCTACTTTGTTCAATTCCTAAATGAGCATTAATTGAAGCATATCTAACAGTACCAACTAAATGTCTATTTTCTCTATATGGAATATGTTGACCTGTATTTTTATCTTTATATCTTTTTGATAAACCAAAATCAATTATATGAACAATATTACTTCTTTCATTTAATCCAATTACAAAATTTTCTGGTTTAATATCTCTATGAATAAAACCTTTTTCATGTATAAATTCTATTCTTGTTAACATTTGTATACCTAACATTAAAACAGTTTCAAGTGAAAATGATTTTTCTTTAAATTGAAATAAATCACTTAATGATGGACCTAAAAAATCCATAACCATATAATTATATTTATTTTCCATTCTATCAAATAAATATACTTTTGGTATTCCAATAATTCCTTCTGGTGATATTGGATTATTATTATCTGGTTTATTTAATTGTTCTAAAATACTATGTTCATGTTTTAATTGTGGATTTTTATGAGATGCTATTTCAAATTTTATTGCTCTTAATACTTTTAATGATGTATCATATGCTAAATGAATTTCACCAAATGCACCAAATCCTAACATTTTTATTAAATTGTAATTCCCATTTATTATAAATTGATCACTTGATAATGTTGATTTTTTATTGTCGTTTTTACCTTCTTTTTCATTTGATTCATCTTCACCTTTCTTTCTATGTCTTTTGTGTCTTCCTTTCTTTTTCTTTTTCTTTTCTCTTTTACTTAATCCTTCATCATCACGACCTGTAATTTTATCTTTTTCATCATTCATTTTTTTTAATTTGAAAAAATTGTCTTTTATTCAATAATTTTAATTTTTGATTAAATATTTTTTTATTTTTAGTTTTATTTATTTGTTTTCTATTTTGTATTATTTTATTGTAATTTTATAATCAAAATATATTTTCTTTTATTAATCTTTAAATACTATTAAATTCAACTTTCCTCATTAAAATAAATTTTATATTTTTTTTTAATTTTATTTATTATAATTCATCATACAATTTCATTTTCAATTTACTATTATAAAAGAATAAATTGAATATTTTTCTTAGTAATGAGTTTTTAAAAAATATTTTGATTATAAATGTGTAATATAAAATTATCTTCTTTAATTTTATAATTTTTTTTCTAAATCATATTTTTATTTAATATATTATTATAAGATAATGAATTTATTTCAAAATATTTTAAATAATTAATTTATAGATAAAGATAAATTAAAATAATAAATAATCTAAAAAGCAAACAAATATAAATAAATAAATAAAAATAATGAATATTAAATTTTACTGATAAAAATAAAAAAAATAAAATAAAATAATAAACAGAAATATAAAAAATAAATTATATAAAAATGGAAGAAAAAAATATCCAAATAATAATAGCATCAGACGGATGTGAAAAGGCAAAAGGAACATGTGTAATATTTGATGTCTTAAGAGCATCTTCAGTAGAATGTCATCTTCATTTAGTAGGAGCTCAAAAAGTTTTTCCTCAAGAATCAGTAGAAGAGACATTAGAAATGAAAAAAAAGAACAAAGATGTAATTTTATTTGGTGAAAGAGAAGGAGAAAAAGTAGAAGGATTCGACTTTGGAAATTCACAAAGTGAAATTTTATCAAATGCAGATAAAATAAAAGGAAAAATTTGTTATCATAATACAACAGCAGGAACACAAGCAATAAATAAATGTATTGAAAATAAAAATGTTAAAGAAATTCTTGTTGCTTCACCAAATAATTTTGAAGCTACTATTAAATATTTAAAAAAATATGATAATAAGGAATTTATTACTTTAGTTGCTGCTGGAAGTTTAGATTATTGTCTTGAAGATTTTTTAATTTGTAATTATTTTAAAAGTCTTTTAATTGGGGAAAAACCTAAGCAAAGTATGGAAGAAATTATTGCTAAAGTTAAAGAAACTACTGGAGCTAAATTTTTTAAAAATATTTCTTATTATCCTTCTATTGATTTTGATATTGCTTTTAAAGAAAATGTTTTAAATAAAGTTTTGAAAGTTGTTAATGGGGAAACTATTAGTATTAATGTTGAATAAATTTTTGTTTTTTTGAAAATTTAAATAATTATTTATTTATTAACAAAAATGGGTTTATTTATAATATTATATTTATAATTTTTTTTTTAATTTCTTTTCATCATTTTTTCAGTTGCTTTTTTATATAATTTATTTCAAACAACAAAGAGAGAAAAATAATGACTTTTATTTATTTTGATTTAATTATGAAAATTAAAAATCAAATATATTCATTATTTAAATTAAATTAAATTTAAATAAAAATATAAATAATTAAAAAAGATTTTTTTTTATCAATAAAAAGGATAATATAAAAAATGAAATTATTTAAAAATCTTTAATAAGATATATTTTATAACTTATTTAGATTAATTTTTCCTTTAAATTTAATTTCTTATTCTTCAGACTATAGTTTCTTTCAATAGATTTATCTATATATATTTTAATGTAATTTTTGTTATTATATTTATAATTCGTTAAAATAAAATAAATATAAAAAATTCAAATTATGTTTTGAAAAAAAAATTATTTTAAAATATGAATATTATTTAAATGAATACACAAGAACCAAATTTTAATACAGATAATATTTTTTTAGATGATAATAATGATACAAATCAATTCAATAATGATGATGATGAAAACCAAAATGATAATACATATAATTCAAGGGATGAAAGAAATAGAATAAGACCAAATAGGATTAGATTAAGTTTTGAACAAGAAAAAAAAATACAAAAATTACCTTCATTTACAGTTGGAGAGGCTAAAAGAGATAGAATAAATTCTGCAAGATATTTAGATATTAGTGAATATAAACCTTTTACATTATATAATTTTCCTTTATTTTTTTGGATGATTGGTTTACTTTTTATTGCAGGCGATATATTATTAATTTGTAATATAATATTAAAAAAAAAAAATAAGCATTTTATTGATGGCTTTTATGGAAAACATTTTTGGGAATATATAGTTATAATTGTCATTTTTTTAATTGGTTTTTCTTTTTTTTGTGTTGCAAAATTTGAATCAATAACAATTGATAAAACAAAAGGTTTAATGACACTTTCTAAATTTGAACTTTTATATTGTAAAAAGAAAAAACTAATTATTCCTTTAGAGCAAATAAATTCTATTTTTCCAGTTAGAGTTCAATCTTATAATACTCCCTCAAGTTATACTTGTCTAAATAAAATTGGTATTACTTTCAATAATACTTCTACAATTTATATATTTAAAACAATTTGTGCTTATTTTATTATAAAAGATGTTATTAAAATTAGAGCTTATTTATATAGAAAAATTCAACCATATGATACAGTAAAAGAAGAATTATTTGGTACTCAAGTAGAAAATATTGTTTTACAATAAAAAATCTTTTTAATAATTCAGTTATATTAAAAATTTAATATAAAATATAAATGAAAATATAAAATAAACTTTTTTTTTAATTTTTTTATTTTAATTATTAAAAAAATACATAAATAAATAATAATAAAATAAAATGGAACTCCTAACACCAGGTTCATATAGTCCAGAAATAATGACAATAACATTAAAAAGTTCAGATGGTCAACAATTTCAAATTGATATAAAATCAGCAAAACGTTCAACATATATAGCAGATTTAATAGAAGAACATAAAGGAGAAACAGAATTTTTAATACCTGAAGTAGAGGCAAAAATATTAAAAAAAATAGTAGAATATTTAATTCATTATAAAGAAACTGAACCAAAAGATATAAAAAGACCACTTAAAGATTCAAAAATAGAAAAAATTTTAGATAAATGGGATTATACTTATATTACTAGTTTTGCTTTAGCAGATTGTGTTGATTTATTAAATGCTGCTACTTTTATGGATATTCAACCTTTATTAAGATTAATGTGTGCAAGAATTGCTGCTTTAATGATTGAATTACCTCTTGATGAAGTTAAAACAACTTTTGGCATTGAATGTGATATGACTGAAGAAGAAAAAGAAAGGTTTAGGAAATATGTTATTTAAAATTATTATTTATTTTTTTTTATATTTAAAATATTTATTTTTATTAAATAATGTATTACAAATTATATATGATATATAAAATATAAAATATTTTTTGAAAATGAATTTAATAATTTCAATATTTTTTTTAGTTTTATTTTATATTATAAATTGAAATTATTTTTAATTTCAAAATATTTATTTGTATATTTTTATTCAATTGTATTTTTTTATTTTTAAATTTATTAATATTTTTATATTGAGAAACTTTATTATTTTTGAAATTAATAATTAAAAAAGATTAAATAAATTAATATTAATAAAAATATAAG
>JAEEGK010004896.1_pt1 | contig 32538 bp, 35 predicted proteins | sample 8958771 | NCBI WGS metagenome assembly JAEEGK01 (sample SAMN16246547, study PRJNA631951) | gut metagenome | biome: gut microbiome; feature: rumen; material: SC-attached | host: Bos | place: Iran: Karaj | collected 2018-10 | reverse complement strand
CATGAAGAACCTGGAGATGGAATACACCGACAACAAAACTTCCCACCACGCCGAGGAAATCAGCCAGGGCGACGAGTGGTACTATATGATCTAGAATAATGATGTGCAGTTTGGGGCCGGATGTGCAGCTTGGGGACAGGCCCAGATTGCACGCTTCGTGTGCAATCTGGGCCTGTCCCCAAGCTGCACGTCCGGCCCCAAACTGCACATTACAGCAGAATATACACCACAAATGCGGCGAGCCAGGCGATGGCGCATTGCCAGAGGACCACAGCCAGGGCCCAGCGGCGACCCATCTCGCGGCCGATGGATGCAACGGCGGCCACACAGGGGGTGTAAAGCAGGGAGAAAACAAGGAGGCTTGCGGCGGAGGACGCGCTTAAGGCCGCGGCCACGCCGCCACCTTCACTGAAGAGAACCTCCAGAACCGAAACCACACTCTCCTTTGCCATAAATCCACTGATAAGGGATGTGCATATCCTGAAATCTCCAAGACCGATGGGCCTGAAGAGAGGCACAAGGAAACCTGAAATCGCTGCAAGCATGCTGTTTCCGGGATCCTCCACCAACGTCAATGTGAAATCAAAGCTCTTAAAGAACCAAACCACGATGGATGCAATCAGAATAACCGAGAATGCCCTCTGGAGAAAATCTTTGGATTTCTCCCACATTAGCTGGGCCACGCTTCTTACGCTGGGCATCCTGTAGTTTGGCAACTCCATAACAAAGGGCACTGCTTCGCCCTTAAAAATTGTCTTCTTATAAATCAAAGCCACCAGAATTCCAAGAACTATTCCCAAAAAATACAGCCCCGTGGTGACAAGCCATCCATAATCCTTGAAAAATACCGATACGAAAAACGCATAAATCGGCAGCTTTGCGGTACAGCTCATAAAGGGTGTCAGAAGAATCGTCATACGACGGTCCCTGTCACTGGGCAGGGTTCTGGTTGACATAACTGCCGGAACCGTACATCCGAAGCCGATGAGGAGAGGCACGATGCTTCGGCCTGAAAGGCCGATTTTTCTAAGGAGCTTATCCATGAAAAATGCCACTCTCGCGATGTAGCCGCTGTCCTCCAAAAGGGAGAGGAACAAAAACATGGTGACGATGATTGGCAGGAAGCTTAATACGCTTCCCACGCCCTCGAAAATTCCGTCAAGCACAAGGCTCTTTATTGAGGCGTTGACGGAGGCCTTCTCCATTGCGGCGGCCGCCACATCCGTAAGGGCGCCGATGCCAAGCTCCAAAAGATTTTGAAGGAAGGCTCCGATTACGTTGAAGGTCAGGAAAAACACCAGGGCCATAACAAGCACAAACACGGGGATTGCGGTGAAGCGACCCGTGAGGATTCTGTCCATTTTCTGGCTTCTTAGGTGCTCTTTGCTGATGTGAGGCTTTGTGACACAGCTGTCACAAATCTTCTTTATAAAGGAAAAACGCATGTCCGCAATTGCGGCAGCACGGTCAAGGCCTCGCTCCGACTCCATCTGCTTTGTGATGTGCTCTAAGGTTTCCTTTTCATTATTATCTATATCAAGCTTTTCAATAATCAGGTTGTCGCCTTCCACGGCCTTGCTTGCAGCGAAACGAAGGGGAATCCCTGCGGTTTGGGCGTGATCTTCTATCAGATGCATAACAGCGTGGAGGCATCTGTGAACGGCTCCGCCGTGGTCATTTTCGTCGCAAAAATCCTGGCGGCCGGGTTTCTCCTGATAATGTGCTATATGAATGGCGTGGCGAACCAGTTCGTCGATACCTTCGTTTTTTGCAGCAGAAATAGGAACCACGGGAACTCCCAGCATACTCTCCATCAGGTTGATGTCCACGGTCCCGCCGTTGCCGCGAAGCTCGTCCATCATGTTGAGGGCCACAACCATGGGAATGTCCATCTCCAGAAGCTGCATGGTGAGGTAGAGATTCCTCTCGATGTTGGTGGCGTCCACGATATTTATGATTGCTTTGGGGTTTTCGTCAAGAACGAAATTACGGCTCACCAGCTCCTCGCTGGAGTAGGGAGACATGGAGTAAATTCCGGGAAGGTCCGTAATCAGCGTATTCTTATGGCCGATTATGGCGCCGTCTTTTCTGTCAACCGTGACTCCGGGGAAGTTTCCCACGTGCTGATTGGAACCTGTTAGCTGGTTGAAAAGAGTGGTTTTGCCACAGTTTTGATTGCCCACCAGGGCGAAGGTCAGAAGGGCGTCGTCGCTTAGAGGGTTGCCGCTGCCCTTGGGGTGATATTTTCCTTCCTCACCAAGTCCGGGGTGAGGGGTGTTCTTTGAGGGTTTTCTGTCCTCCTGAGGAGCTTCGGCCTTTTTCGGGAGGACTGTCACTTTGATTTTCTCCGCATCCTCAAGCCTTAAAGTCAACTCATACCCATGAATTCGAAGCTCCATGGGGTCCCCCAGGGGAGCCAGCTTCACCAGGGTCACCTCGGCCCCGGGGATAACTCCCATATCAAGAAAATGCTGGCGAAGAGCTCCCTCCCCGCCAACTTCATCTATTCGCGCACTGTCGCCTATTTCTAAATCCCTGATTGTCATGCTGTGATACTCCTTTTCATAGGTATTATAGCACGGATTATGTGCAGTTTGGGGGGCCGATGTGCAGAATGGGGACAGGCCCAAAATGCACGCTTCGTGTGCAGTTTGGGCCTGTCCCCATTCTGCACATCGGCCCCTGTTTACAAGAAGAAGCCGGCGATGAGGTACACCACCGTGGTGATGAGGCTTAGGGCAAGGGCGTAGGAGATGCGGATCCTGGCGGCGGCATCGGGATTGATTCCCACCGCCGTTCCCACGTCAGTAGCTTCAGCGGTAAAAGCACAAATCTTCTCCCCTGCGATGCCGGCGCCGGCTATGATGCCCACAAACAGCGCGGGATCCAGCCCCAAAGTTGCCACAAGCTTAAGCACAATGGGGAAAGTTATGGCATACATGGACCAGGATGAGCCAAGCACCACCGTCAACAGCACCGATAAAACAAAGGATGTGGCGGGGAGGAGAAATTTGGTTTTTTCAAAAATATCAATAAGGTTCTCGAAGAAGAGGGGAAGCCCCAGGGCGTCGAGAAGCGTTGAAAAGCAGGTGGTCAAAAGGTACAAAACAATGGGCAGGGTGGCGTCGGCCATGCCGTCAACCAGCCGCTCCACGAACTGCTCCTGGGACATGACGCCCCGGAAGGTGTAGAGCAGGAACATGAAGGCCAGGGCGATCATGAGGCCCACGGCGCTGTCAACCACGAAGCTTTTGGTGAGGGCGCTTCGAACCGCGAAGGAGGCCACCGCCAGCACGAGAATCGGCAGCATGACGTTGGAAATCCGGCCCCAGACCTCGCTGTCGTGGTAGTTCAGGTATTTTTCGCTGCCTTCAGGCCAGAGGGCGCCGGTGTCTTTGTAGCGTTTTTCGGCGGCTTTGAGCTGCTTGTTCCTCGGAAGCAGGCCAAAGGCCAGGGCCACCATGGCAAGAAGGGTAATTATCGAGAAGAAATTAAATGGAATTGATCTGCAAAAAAGCAGGGTTGCTCCTTTTTTCTCCGTGGCGGAGATTGTACCGATTACGAAGATGCCCCACAACGAAAGGGGCAGAAAGGAGCTTAAGACCGTTGGGAGCATGCTGTAAAAAAGCGCCAGTTTCTCCCTTACTATTCCGTTTTTCTTTGCGGGAATGTGGGAGGCGTAGGAGGCGCACATCATGTTTAAGCCGTCGTCGATGGAGGTAACCGCCATGATTCCAAGGGATGTGAGGAGGGTGGATTTCGGAGATTTTTCTGTTTTTTCCGCCATCTTCTCAAAAGCAGTTGCTCCTCCCGAGGTGAAAATCAGGTTGATCATTCCGCCCATCAAAGCCATGACAAGAACCGTAAAAACGTTGTCCATGTCGGCCATTGTGTCAAGCACCGCATCCGTAAAACCGGCAAAAAGCCCGGCTCTGTACACAAGAATCGAGGCCAGGATTCCGGACACCAAAAGGGACTCGATGGTCCGCTTGGTGATCAGCACGTATGCTAACATCAGGGCCATGGGCAGCAAAAACACAGGCCAGGTTGCCGCCGTTTCCGCCGGGACTGCCAGGTAGGCGATGAGATATATAATAAGAAGCAGGCTGTAGTGAATTACTACCTGCCTTTTGGACATGGGGAGGGCGTTTGAGGGGTGTTTGAGAACGCCACGTCTTTTACCGGACAGGGCAAGGATCTGGGAATGTTTCGCAGAAACCTGGCTGTAGACGCGCTTCATGAACTCGCCGTAGACATTGGGGTGGCGGCGCAGGAAGCCCAAAAGGTCGTCACCGTCCATTCTGTAGATTACGGTTCGGCCGTGGGATCTGACGGTGGACAGGCGCTTGCCGCCGGAGAGAACCGCGTACTCGCCAAAGGCCTGGCCGCTGTGGAGCACGTTAATCTGAGACCCGTCTCGTCCCAGAACCACAGCGGTCCCGCTTTCGATGAAATACACGCCGTCTGCGTCATCGTCGATGGCGCAGATGTCGCAGTTGTTCTCGTATACAATTCTTTCCAGCTTTTCTTTAATCCCGGCCAGCTCGCCAAGCTCCTCCTTCGAATCCCCCAATCCGAAGAACTCCGCCAGGAATTTTTCATTTATCTTTTTCATACTCTATATTGTACACCATTATGTGCAGGTTGGGGACAGTCCCAAATTGCACCGTGCAGAATGGGGACAGGCCCAGATTGCACGGTGCAGAATGGGGACAGGCCCAAATTGCACCCAACCTGCCTCAAACGTGCTAAAATATGGATATTAGGTGCAGGTTGGGGACAGGCCCAAATTGCACATAGGAGGAGTAAATGCTAGTCTACGAGCTATGGGAAGAGTACAAGAAATACACGAATTACAAGCCTTTTCTAAGCGATGAGCCCTCGCTTTCTTTGGGAGGGTATGCAGGGGAACTGACCTTCGGCTGGCGCGGCGGCAAAACCGCCATCTACAAACGTCAATACGGCGACCGGTCAAGCGACTATTTCGACATGATCAAGTACACCCACGAGGGTTCCGCGGTCTACGAAGCCCTGGATGAGGCCAGGCGCCACTTGCGGGATCCTGAAGGTAAGAAGTGGTTTGAGGACTTTTCGATTTTGACAAAGCCAAATGACTGTGGCTACGGGGTCAAGTACGGCGCGGTCATCAAGATCGACGGCCAATTTCGCGTGTATCTGGCGGACGCCCACACCTTCACCCTTGGCAAAAACGACTTCCTCTCCGCAGACTCAGCCGCTGCGTACTTTGAGAAAGTGGCGGAAAATGACCCGATGATTCAGGAAATTATTTCGAAATTTGTCGCCGATTATCACGGCGTCCAATCATTTCTCTGAGGGGAGAATCACAAATCATGTTAATTAAAGAATTTTTGGCTTTTTTGCAAAAACACTATACGCCGGAGAAGCTGGTTTTTTGCGCTGCCCGTCCTTTAAGCAACCCCGAGATTCGAACCATCGGCATTTATGCGAAAAGAGGCCGTTTTTGCGTGGACGAAAGTTTTCCCGAGGGCAACAGGTGGTATAGCCGACACGAGAGGGCTTTTTCCTGTGAAGGCTCGGCGGTTTACGATGTTTTGAAGGACCCTGCTAACGAAGCGGCCCTTAGAGAGGGCGGCTTTCCGGATTATTCTGTCATCTACGCCGACCACGGTCCATTCGGTAGCATTCCCGTTGGCTTCGTTGTTTTGCTGGATGGCAAGTGGACAGCCTACGTTGGCGACCGGGACGTGTTCTATCCGGACGGTCCCTTTAGTTCAGCATCGGAAGCTGCCGCTGCCGCTTCAGTCCCGGCAGCCGCGGTGATTGCCGAATTTCTCGAACACTGCAAGTATATTTAGGTGCAGGTTGGGGACAGGCCCAGATTGCACCGTGCAGAATGGGGACAGGCCCAGATTGCACCGTGCAATTTGGGCCTGTCCCCAACCTGCACCCAACCTGCACATAAAAGTTTTAGAGACATTTTATAGTTTGTTTATAATTTCCCACGACGATTTATGTTACGATGGTGACAGTTGGAGGTAAATTATGAGTACATTGGTGACTTACTTCAGTGCCGAGGGCACGACAGCAAAGGTAGCTAAAGAATTTGCGGAGAAGGTAGGGGCCGACGTTTTTGAAATCGTTCCCGTTGAGCCCTATTCCGCGTCCGACATCAACTGGAAGAATCCCATTGCCCGCTGCAATCGCGAGCAGATCGCCGGCAAAGATGTTCCCGTAGTTGGTAAAATCGAAAATTTCTCCGATTACGACACCATATACATCGGATTCCCCATTTGGTACGCGGCAGCGCCCCGGGTTGTTTACACATTCTGCAAGGGGTACGATTGGACCGGCAAGACGGTTCACGCTTTTGCCACATCCGGCGGCAGCGGCATCGGCAAAACCGCCGAGAAGCTGACACCCTACGTTGACGGTGCCGCTTCAGTCGACGCCAAGCTTGTCCATAACGCAAGCGAAATCTAAGGGGCAGGTAGGAGCCTAGGTGCAGGTTGGGGACAGGCCCAAATTGCACCTAACCTGCACATTCATTCGGCAATTTCTGCCAACATTCTCACAAAACCGGCAACAAAATAAGAAACACAAAAACTGAAGACAGGAGGTATTAGTTTATTTATGCCAAGGGTAGCACGAGCAAAGTGTCACACGGGGTTTTATCATGTTGTGATACGGGGGAACGGTAAACAGATTATTTTTGAGGAAAAGGAGGACTTTGATTTTTTCCTGAAAAGAGTAAAGAAATACAGCGAGATGGACAAGGTGGAAATTCACGCCTACTGTCTGATGGACAACCACGTGCATTTTCTGCTGCGGTCTGAGGCAGGCGGAGGGGTCGACGCTTTTATGCACAGACTTCAATCCAGCTACGCCCGCTACTACAACAGCAAATACGAGCGCCGCGGGCACCTGTTTCAGGACAGATTTTTCAGCGATCCGGTGCTGGACCGGCGGGGGTTTTTCGCGTGCATTCGCTACATTTTGAAGAATCCGGAGAAGGCGGGGATTTGTCCGTTGGGAAAATACCAATACAGCTCATTTGGCGACTACTATCGCGTTGACGCAATTTGCAACACTGATTATGCGCTGAATTTGGCCGGTGGACTCAGGCCTCTTTTGGAAATCATTGAGGCCGACGCGGACGAGGACGATGAGATTATGTTCGAGCTTGACGCCACGTCCAAAAAGGAGATGCAGGCGAAGAAAGTAATCTGCGATACCCTGGGAGTGGCCAGCGGCACGGAGATTCTCTCTTACGAGAAGTCCAAGCGCGACGAGGCTATCCTTCTTTTAAAATCGAAGGGTCTCACCTCCCGCCAGATTGAACGTCTCACCGGGGTGGGCCGCGGCGTTATCCAGCGCCTCCAGCTTGAAGGCTAGGTGCAGCCGGGCCCTAGGTGCAGGTATGTGCAGGTTGGGGACAGGCCCAGATTGCACGGTGCAGAATGGGGACAGGCCCAAATTGCACCGTGCAATCTGGGCCTGTCCCCAACCTGCACATACCTGCACCTAATTCTCGAGGAGGTTGTATAAGCCATCCTCAGAAAGGACGCCGCGCTTAAGATTCGAAGGGAGTTTGCCGGCTTCGTCAGCGGCGAAATCTTCCTTCCAAAGTGGACTTCTGTAATATTTATCAAGCTGCTTTATGGTTTCGGCCCCGGGGTTCCCCGCAAGGGCCTCATCGAATAAAGCTTCCATGCGACGGATCCTGTTTATTCTCTCAAACAGAACTTGAAATCTCTTCTTGTTGAAAATGAGGAATTTGTAGCGGGCTCCGTTTTTCATAGAAATAATGGCCAATGGAATAAAGGATTCACTCCACTCAAGGCTCTCTATCTCGTCAAACCGAAGAACTAGATTTCTAAACCCCGGCTCCACCGTCACCTTCCCGGTTTTGTATGTCACGGCCTCGCCGTCGACTGTCAGTGCTCCGCCCAGGATGCCGTTTTGGCACAGGCTGCAGACAAATGGTGCTATCATTTACGCTCTCCTCTTATGTGCAGAATGGGGACAGGCCCAGATTGCACCGTGCAGAATGGGGACAGGCCCAGATTGCACCGTGCAGTTTGGGCCTGTCCCCAACCTGCACCTATGGGTCTATAGAAACTCCTCCGTCAGGGTCATGACTTCCCTTAGGGTGGCCAGGTCTTTTCCCACGTCGCCGCACTCTAAGGAGTGGTTGCAGCCGGGGAAAGTGTGGAGCGGGATGCCCGCCTCTGCCGCCAGGCGGACCACCTCGGAGTAGTCGGACCAGGGGTCGGCATCGCCGATAAAAGCCATTGCCCTCTTCACGCCGAATTTGAAGGTTGCTTCCACCGGCGTGTACCAGACCTGCTTCACGTGGATGTTATGCTCTGTGGCGTATCTGGCCGCCAGCACCGTGCCGATGCTTTTGCCCACGAATATTATTTTATCGAATCCGGTAAAATCGAATCCCTCTAATCTCTCGCAAACCTGACCGTAGGCAATCTCTGCCGCTTCCTTCATCTTGGCCGCATCCCCCCGAACCTTCGTCGGAAGATCATGATACTCCATGCAATAAGCATCGAAGTCCTTACTCATGGCAAGCTTTATGGCGTAATACATCAGGGGTTTATCGTTGGTGTAGCCCATTCCGGGAAAAGTAACAATTAGTTTTTTCGCATTCATATCCATATTGTAGCACGAGGTGCAGGTTTGGTGCAGGTTGGGGACAGGCCCAAATTGCACCGTGCAGTTTGGGCCTGTCCCCAACCTGCACCCCCAACCTGCACCAAGCCCCCAATTGCACCAACCAATCACTCGAAAAGGCGGGAATACTCCGGGTAGATGTGGGCGAATACGTTTCCGGGATGATACACCAGAGGCTCGCTGCTTGGGAAAAGGAAGGCCATTCTAAGTATATATGCGACAATCGTCACCAGTGCGACGACGATTGCAAAGTTTCGAAGTTTGGTGGTGATTCTTCTTTTTACATAAACCTGCCAAAGAAACATGGCCGCGAGAACAATCCAAAGGGGATAAGTGGGGTTATATTTAAAGGCCTCAAGAGGATGCATTGCAAAAAATGCAAAAAAGGCTCTGGTAAGGCCACATCCGGGACAGGGTAATCCGGTGATAAGCACCACAGGACAGAACTGATGAAAAATCAGACTGCAGGCGCCCCAGATTGCAAAAAGAATAAGAAGTGCAATTGTGAGTTTGAGAGGATTGATTTTTACCATACGTATAAAAATTCAAAAACACCTGACAGCCCGAAGCCGCCAGGTGTTTTCGCTTAAATTAGTAGTAAATGTGGCGAAGCATTGAGAATACAGACGCACCGATAACTACATATAAAAGAATAGTGATGCCGATGCTGATTGCGACCCAGATTAACTGAGCCTTTGCCCAGTTGGCCTTGGACTGCTGTGCGCTTCCGCCAAATGCCCAGACGAATAACATGATTATGTTAACGCAGGGGATGAATGTCAGCAAAAGTGTAAGCATCCAGTCGCCCACTGTCATAGGAGCCTCAAGAGGCTGCTGGGGGTAGTAGGGCTGCTGGGGCTGTTGAGGCTGCTGATTAGGCATCTGCTGGCTCTGTTCGAAATTGTTTGAATCCATAAATCTTTCCTCCGTAATATGTGTTTGCGGTAGCTTAGAAAGCTAAAGTAATTATACTTGATGTTGCAAAAAAATACTAGTTTTATAAGTTTGTGATGCAATTTGGGGCCTGTCCCCAACCTGCACCGTGCAATTTGGGCCTGTCCCCAACCTGCACATTGGGCCCATACCGCGCCATCGCCTATAGCATGGGGGCCAGGTGGTCGGAGATGTACCTGGAATCCACGGAGTCGCAAACCGCCTCCATGGCCAGGGCTTTTAGAAGGGGCGCAGTAAGGTCGTCGAAGGAAAAACCTTTATGTTTCTCCTTCGCGCGCTCCAAAACATCAATTTCTGTGGGACCGAGGGGATTAATTCTGAAATCCCTGTCCTCGTCAAGGGATAATTTAAGCGTATCAAAATCTACTATAATTCTTCCGCGTCTTTTACCCTTTTCGCCGCCCATATACTTAGCGACAACTCTTTCTATATCAAAAATACTCATTGAATAAACCTCCTTGCGCTACAACTATTCAGGCTTTGAAAAACTGCATGTCCTCATTAAGCTTCTCTGCGATTTCCTTGAGAGCGCCTGCTGCGCCTGCGAGGGTTGTAACTGTGGCGGAGAGCTCTTCCATTGAAGCGCCGGTTTCCTCGGAGGAAGCGGCGTTTTCTTCGGAGATTGCGGAGAGGGCACCCATGGTGTCGATGACCGCATTCTTCGATGTTTCGCAGGTCTCCGCGCCGCTTGCAATGAGTTCCACGCCCTCCACGGTGCTTCTGATGTCCTCCAGCATTCCGTTTACAGCTTCCAGGGTTTCGCCTAGGGCCACCTGCTGCTCGTCGTTTCCGGACTTAACGTCGCCGGCTGCCTCAACAGCTGCTTTTGTCTGTGTTAAAAGCCGCTCCATCTCAGTTTTGATCTCATCGGCCAGGGTTTTGGAATCGTCGGCGAGTTTGCTGATTTCTTCTGCAACAACCGCAAAACCTCTTCCGGCATCACCGGCTCTTGCAGCTTCAATTGTTGCATTGAGAGAAAGAAGGTTGGTCTGTGAAGCGATTGTTGTGATTCCCTCAACTTTTTCTCCTATATTGTTAACCGCATCAAGTGTGGCCTGGATTGTTTCGGTAATATCATCAATCTTGCCGGTCATGTGAGCAGATGTCTCCTGAAGAGAAGCCAGCGACTTGCCGGAAATCTCAGAAGTGTTTCTCATTTTTTCTGCAAGAACCGTAAGCTTCTCTGAAGAATCTTTTACGTCATTGACGGCATCGCCGATTTTGCCTGCATTTACGTTTGCTTCCTGAATCTCGTTGGCCTGCTGTGTAGCGCCGGATGCAATTTCCTGAACTGCATTTGAAACATCGTCAGCTGTATTTGAAATCTGATTTGCCATATCGGAAAGATCCTCTGATGAGGAGCCTACATTGGCTGCAGATTTTTTAATGTTTGCTACGATATCATCAAGTTTTTCGATAACAGAGTTGGTGGCTCTGGATATTGAGCCGAACTCATCTGCCCTCTCGTCAAAACCTTCGACCTTCACAAAACGGCCGTCGGCCAAAGCTGTGAGGGATTCGCCAACTGCATTTACGGGGTTAATGAAGCTTCTTGCCATAAGAATTGAAATGACTACTGCGGCTGCCAGCAAAACAACGCCAACAGCTATTACGATAATTGCAGACTGTCTTGCGGCTGCCATAACAGCGCCGTCATCTGCGACAGTACATACAATGAAGTTTGATATGGGTTCTTTTACATAAGCCAGATATTCTTCTTCTCCGTTGCCGATGTCACCATGGTAGAAACCTTGGTTTTTACCTGATGTATAAAACTCTGCGCCGGATCTGTCTTCCTCAGCGTCAGCGGAAATCTCGTACTCGGAGTGGGCGGCTACGTGGCCGTCGGCGGTGATCAGGAAGGCGTGGTCGGCCTCGGCCGCAAGCATATCCTGGAAAAGTTTCATGTCATAGTTTCGGTGAATGATGCCGATTATTTTGTCACCGTCTTTGATTGGAGCAGACACGGTAATCATGCGGCGGCCGGTGGTTTTGCTCACGTTGATATTTGAAACGTAAGTCTGTCCGGATATGGCTGCCTGGAAGTAATCTCGCTCGCTTACGTCGACAAAATTACCGGTTCCTCTTGCAATCTGCATGCCCCTGGTGTTTACAACGGAGGTGTTCTCGCCATCACCCATAACTGCATCCGCTGCAGCCAAAGTGCCCTGAACCGCGTCGTAGGGGATGTCGGCCGCGCCATTGACGAAATTGATGATGGTGGGGTTGCCCGCCAGGCTCTGAATGAGTGTCAGGTTCTTTTCGATCTCCAGAGCGAACTTGCCTTCCACGTATCTTGCCTGCCACTCCATGGAAGCCTGGGCATCGGCAAGGGCCTTGTTTGTGGACGTAATATAGCTAACCAAAACTGCAACAAACAGCGGTATTGCAACTACGAGCACCATCACACTGATGAGTTTGGTTCTAATACTTTTTTGGGATTTGATTTGAGTCTTTGTGTTTTTGAATTTTTTAGTCAAGATTATATTCCTCCTGCTGTAATTTTATTCCAAGAAGAAATATTAATCCAGAATGGGTTTGATGTCAACAAATAATATTTTACAAAATATAATTTGATTTTCTGATTTTCTTGGGCATAATGTGCAGGTTGGGGCCTGTCCCAAATTGCACATACCCTTTACTTCTCCCCCAACTTCTGTCACAATTAGAACCAGCGACATCAACATACAGGAGGATAAATAATATGGGACTCAAGCATTACAAATTTCAACCCAACGAGTACGTTCTGGTGATGAAAAACGGCAAAATGGTAAACCAGGGCCTTGGCTTATCTTTTTTCTGTAACACCTTAAGCACCAGCATGTCCGTTGTTCCGACGGTGTCCTTCGACACATCTTTCGCTTTTGACGACATCATGACGTCGGATTTCCAGCGCATCAACGTCCAGGGAGACATTTCCTACATCATCCGCGACTACGAGAAGGTAGCCGGTATGATTGATTTTTCATACACAGATCCCACGGCATACATGGGCAAGAAGAACGAAGCCAAGCAGGTCATGGGCAAGCGCATCACTAATCTGGCAAAAACGTCAATATCTAAATATATCAACGAAAAAGACGTAAAGACAGTCATTCAGTCTCAGGAGCAGCTGGCTTCTTTTCTCACTGAGGAAATCACCACAAACAAGGCCATCGAGGAGTTCGGTCTTGATGTTGTAACCGTTTCGATTCTTGCGGTTTCACCCCAGCCCGAAACCAAGAAGGCTCTGGAGGCCGCAACCCGCGAGGAAATTCTCCAGCAGCAGGACGACGCAATCTACAAGAGACGAAACGCTGCCATCGAGCAGGAGCGAATCGTCAAGGAGAACGAGCTCAACACCGAGATTAAGGTAGCTGAGAAAGAGCGCGAGAAGCAGGAAAAAGCCATTGCCGCTCAGATGTCCATCCAGGAAAAGAGTGCGCAGGCCAACATGCAAAAGCTCAACGACGACACCAAGTACAAGGAAGAGAAACTCCGCGCCGAGGAAGCATACAAGCTTTCATCCTGGACCATGTGCAAGGAAAGTGACGATGCAAGGCATGCCACCAGCATGGCAAGAAATAAATATGCCCTGGAGGAGACCGAGCTTGAGAGCAAGTCAATCAAGGCCAAAGCCGACGCTCAGGCCTACGCCAACGAGGCGATCCTTAAGGCTTTCAGTTCCGTAGATAAGGAGATTTTACTGGCAATACTTCTCTCCGGCATGGACAGCAAGACCCTCATCGCCAAGGCATTCAACTCTCTTGCAGAGAATGCAGGCAAAATCGGCAACCTCAACATTTCTCCCGATCTGTTGGAGGCTCTCACAAACGCTTCCGAAGCAGAATAATTCTATGGATAGAAATATGAATAAAGTGGTTCTTGTAACCCAGAAAACCAGGTTACAGGAACTGCTGTACAAATACAACACAAGAGAGCAGGCCAAGTTCCACATCGAGCATATGGGGGCTGATTTTTCCGATTATATCGCGGAGGATGAGGTTTACCGAAGGGCTGTGGATGCGGCGAAACAGATTTCCGACAAGTACGCAAGGCTCACGGTTATCGATAAGGATTTTATTCCAAATATGCTCTTTGGTAAGGATGATGTGGTCGTTGCCCTGGGACGAGACGGCCTTGTCTGCAATACCATGAAATATCTTGACGGTCAGAAGCTCATAGGCGTGAATCCCGATCCCTTCAGATGGGACGGAGTTTTGCTGCCATATGAGGCAAGGCAGCTTGACGAGGTTTTGCCCAAGGCCTTCAATGACAACTGCGATGTCAAAATGGTAACCATGGCCAAAGCCACCACCAATGATGGTCAGGAAATGCTTGCGGTGAACGATTTCTTCATCGGACCAAACTCCCATATTTCCGCTCGCTACGACATTACCACTACAAACAATGAAGGACAGGTCGTAACCGAATACCAGTCTTCATCCGGCATTATCGTGTCCACGGGTATCGGCCAGACCGGCTGGTACAAATCAATTATCGCCCAGGCAAAAGCTTCCTTCGAAGTTTTCGGCTACCACTGCGACAAGGAATACGAAAACATCAGGTGGGAGGATAAGAAACTGAGCTACGTTGTGAGAGAGCCCTTCCCTTCCAACACCACCGATGTTTCCATAGTTTTTGGAACAATAAAAGAAGGACAGCCCTTCAAGGTACTGTCCAAAATGTCTGAGAAAGGCGTTATCTTCTCCGACGGTATGGAATCCGACGCCATCGAATTTAATGCCGGCATAGAGGTCAACATCGGCATCGCCGAAGCTCGCGGCTGCCTGGTACGGTAGCCGCACCGATGTGCAGGTTGGGGACAGGCCCAAATTGCACCGTGCAGAATGGGGACAGGCCCAAATTGCACATTACTCGAACATTCCCTCTTCCCGCATGGAATAGGTAACGTCAGCGTCACCATAATCCACGACAACGAAAAAGTCGTAATCTTCTGTAGGCATCAGTCCATTTTCCACTGAATAACCCCATGTAAAAGCACCCGGGTTTAGGTTTCCCAAAGGGGCCACCCTTAAATGAATAATTCGTCCATTGATAGTACGTTCTCCGTCTTCAGTAGATACATACGTTTCTTCCGTATATTCATACAGAGGCTGCCCGTCTACTGTCTCAAAATTAATCACCCACTCCGGGTTACCATTATTATTCTGAATCTCAGTTCTTACACGAATGTTGTCCTGTTTAGCCGGAAAGCCGATTATAAGCAAAAGCATAGCTGCCGCAACCATTATTGCCGCCGCCGACAGAGTCACAAGTACCCACCTGAGAACCACTCTCCTTCGTTGCCTGATTGATTCTCCGATTATAGATTTAATTGCCTCGTCCTGTTTCTCGTCCTTTGGTGTCTCAACGTCGTTGCCCATTTTTTCTTCGCTCCTTTCTCCCAGAACCAACTCTGAGATGGAGATATCAAGAGCGATAGACAGGGGCTCCAACATTGTAATATCCGGCAGGCTATGCCCGTTCTCCCATTTGGAAACTGCCGTCGCCGAAACGTTAATCGCGTCAGCCAGCGCCTGCTGGGTCATTTCTTTCTTCGTTCTTGATTCTCGTATTATTTTTCCTGTTCTCTCTGCGTCCATTCGGATCCTCCTTTCGTTTCGAACATAACATACGAGAATAAAAACGTGTATTGAGCCTTATTCAAGATGCCCCCAACCTTCTCCAGGCATCCGCCATTATATACGCTGCCTGGGCCTCAGCCGAAGTCCCGGATTCCACAAAGCTCGGGCATCCGCAGACCTCCCGCAAAAGTCCGTACTCATCGATGTGCCCCGAAACCGTCTCGAAAGCCTTGTCCGCCGCGGCCTTATACTTCTCCGCCGGCAAAAACCCGAGAACGATTCCACGATACACCGCCGCAGCCATCATCATGGCCGAAGTGCCGTCCACAAAACTAGTCTCGTCATCCAGAATATCCCTGAACCTGCCATCCTCGGTGGCCCACTGAAGCAAACCATCCAAAAGCTCCGTCATAAATGCCGTAAGTTCATCCGCCACGTCGCTTCTGCCCGCCTTAAGAGCCGCCTCAATCACCCTCGTCAGGCCCATAAGCGCCCAGCCATTGCCCGTAGCCCAGTAAAGCTTTCGAACGAACTCGCCCTTTGCAACATCTTTTACATGGTAAAAAAGCTGTCTCTCCGCATCGTACAAATGTCTCTTATACCCGCGAATCTGCAAAAGCGCCTCATCCAGTTCACCCATAACCGCAATAAAAGGCGGCACCATATAAAGCCCGTCAGCCCACAGCTGATACTTCGTAAAGCCTTCAAAAAACGACACATCATTGTGCAGAATCACGCCATCTTCGGTTCTGGTGGCCTTATTCATGAGATAGTCCAGCATGGCATCTGCGCCTTTTTTGAAAAAATCATCCCCACTCTTCTCATAAGCCCTAAGGCACACTTCCCCGTTGGCCGCAGGATCGGAAATCGCCTCACCTCCGCCAATCATGGCAAGTCGGCCCCCATGGTCCATTCTTTTCACCGCATCATAAGCCATGGGAATCCACAGCTCATCATACCCCGCCTCATATAAAGCCTGCGCGCACACTCCCTGCTCCCAGGGGTATCGCTGCATGGCAAGCATCGCATTTATTACCTTCTCCATCTCTTTCCTCACAGCTCAGTATACTTCGCTGCACTCCCCTTTGCTTTCTCCACAGGGTATTTTGCTTCGTTCTGATCCATCTTCATGTTGACGATTTCGTCCGCATCAAGGCCCAGGGTATCAAGCATGTCCTGGCAGTAAACCATTACATCGGCGAGTTCTTCCTTCACATGCTGCAAATCGTATTCCGTGTCAGACCACTGGAAGCATTCAAGAAGTTCTGCAGCCTCGATGGCGATGGACTTGGCCATATTTGAGGGAGTATGGAACTGATTCCAATCCCTGTCCGACACAAATTTTCGGATACGATCAATTGTTTCCTGTTTCATTTTCTAATCCTCTTCTTTCACAATACATAACCAGATTATAGCAAACATCCGTTCGGTTTTCAACCCCTTGTAAACAAAAAACCTGGCTCAGACTACCAGGCCTGTCCCAAACCTGCACGGTGCAATTTGGGGACAGTCCCCAACTGTCACATTGACTTTTTTAATATTCTTAAAAAAGTGTTGCAAAAGATGATAGGTTGTGGTACATTGAAGTTGACTTATTTAAGAAACTTAAAAAAGTGAGGCCGATGTGAAAAAACAGATGACAGGGCACCCGAATGTGCTCAAAGAGATTAACAAAGGACTTATCAAAACTGCACTTCAAAAGCTTCAAACCGCCACAAGGGTTGAAATATCTGCTGAGACAAAGATCAGCCAGCCCACAGTAAATCTGATTATCAACGAGCTTCTTAATGAAAATGTGGTGGTGGAAAATGGAATTGCCAAATCAACGGGTGGAAGGAAAGCCACTTTATATTCCTTAAACACTCAGTTAAGCTACGTCGCTTCTATCGTTTTAGAGGAGAGGGAGGTTCAGTTCTCCATAACGGATATGAACGGCAACGAAGCGGATTCTGATTTTATTGAAACAGATGAGAACTGGACCGTTGAGAGAATCATGGATATTATCGGCAAGATTCTCAGACGGCAGAAAGATATTAAAGCCTTGGCTGTTGGAGTTCCCGGAGTTGTTTCCAGGCAGGGACAGGTTTCCGCCATCCCAAAGATTGAGTGTCTGGAGGGTTGCCCCCTTAAAGAAAAGCTAGAGGAAGCCTTTGGAATCAAAGTAAGTGTCTGCAACGATATTAACACCACTGCCGTGGGCTACTACTCCGACAATGTCAAGGATAACAAGGAGTTTGCCTGCATTCATATGGGTAACACCTTTGGCGCGGCGTTAATAATCGGAGGAAGGATAGTTCTTGGCTCCGGCAATTTCGCCGGTGAGGTTGGCCTGATGCAGATAGACACAAACCTTCGTGAAAAGGAGATTTCCGTTAGGAATAAATCCGATGAGCAGATAATCCTTGATGTGTCGAAGATAACCGTCAATATCATAAGCCTTATAAACCCGTCAGTCCTTGCAATCGGCGGAAGAAAACTCAAGGACGGAATGTTGGAAAAGATACGCGATAACTGCAGAAAAGTTCTTCCCATAGACATGATGCCCGAGTTTATCCGCATCGATAAGGAAAGACAATACTATCTTGAAGGTCTGTCCACCGTCGGTTTTGAATCAATCAATTCCGATATCAAGCTGGTCAGACAGACCAATATAACGGAGTGAAAATGAAATACATTGCTCAGATTTTCCTAGGCGGCTGGAATAACCGCAATTACTCAGCCGAAGAAATAATTGATAAACTTGGCTCGATACCGGCAAATGTTCCCATAGACAAGGTCATTATCGGCTGGAATACTGATTCTTCTGTATATGGTAAAATCGGCGATTTTCTCCACTCGAAGGGAATCGAGATGTATCTATGGCTGCCGGTTTTCTCAGAAATCGGCGAACTAAGGAAAGCCCGAATGGCTGAGGATCTTTGGAATAAGCCTTTGGCGTCCCTGTCATTCCAGGAAGGAGAGAATTTCAGTTTTTACTGCCCTTCTTCTAAAGAAAATATAGATAATGTCATAAGCGTCTACGAGGAGTTTTTCTCCAAAGTAGATTTTGACGGTATTTTTCTTGATAAAATCAGAACCTCCTCCTTCACCGCAGGAACAGGTGGAGTATTAAGTTGCGGATGTCCTGAGTGCGCCAAGTACTACAGAGATAACGGTTTGGATTTAGAGGCACTAAAGGAAGTTTATTCAAAGGCAGGGGCCGGATTCTGGGACATTAATGAATACGTTCCCGGGGAGGTTTTTTCCTTTAAATCAGATGCGGCAGCCAAGTTTTTCAGGCTAAAGGGAAATCTTATTGCCGAAAGCGTCAATTCCCTTTGCAGGTATTTCAAGAATAATAACAAAAAAGTCGGGCTTGATTTGTACTTCCCTCTTCTTAGCCAATACGTTGGCCAGAATTACGAATTGTTATCAGGGGAAGTTGATTTCATAAAGCCAATGATGTATAGGCGTACCGATGCTCCGGCCGGTATAGGGTATGAATATGAATTGCTTAGAAGCAATCTTGACGGTGCAAAATCCTATCCCGACATTAAATTTGACAAGACATTCTTAGCCGGGGAACTTGCAAGGATAAAACACCTAAAATGTGCAAAATATCCCGGAATAGAGGTCAACTACAGGGAAGATGTAGCAAGGACCAATCCGGAATATATTAAAGAATCTTTATTAACAGTCAAAGAATCCGGAATGGATGGGGCGGTTCTTTGCTGGGATATTATGTTGGCACCCGATGAACATATCAAAGCTGCCGGGGACATATAGATTGTGTAAAAGGAGAATTCCAAATGGGGCAAATGCTTGAAATGCGGCAGATATTTAAGGACTTTTCGGGGGTATCAGTCCTTAACGGTATCGACTTTAATGTGAATGAGGGGGAAATTAGGGCTTTGCTTGGCGCCAATGGCGCCGGCAAGTCCACTCTTATGAAAATCCTTTGCGGCGTATATCACGCCACGTCAGGAGATATTCTGATACAAGGCAAGAAGGAAGAAATAAAGAATCCTTTGCAGGCAGCTGAAAAGGGAATTGCCATTGTTCATCAGGAACTATCTATGATTCCAACTCTTACAATTTTACAAAACTTTTTTCTGGGAAAAGAATCCGCAAAAAGAGGTCTGCTTCAGGACAAAAAAATGCGTGAAGAATATGCCAAAGTCTGCGATGAGCTGGATTTTCACATAGATCCGGATATTAAGACAAGGGATGTGTCCGTGGCGAAGCAACAGATGGTGGAAATAATGAAATGCATTCATGCCAATGCAAAGATTATCATTTTCGACGAACCCACCACTTCACTTACAGACGATGAGAAGAAAACGCTTTTTCAAGTGATTCTAAAGCTTAAGAAGCAGGGCAAAACCATCATCTACATATCTCACATTCTCGAGGAAATCTTCATGCTTGCAGACACTGTAAGCATTATGAGAAACGGTGATATGGTGGGAACCTTCCCCAAGGATGAATTAACTATCCCGTTAATCAGCGAGCATATGTCGGGTAAAAAATATGTTGCCGGGCAAAGACTTAAATCCTATTGCCAGAAAGAATCCGATCCGGTTTTCAAGGTTGAAGGCCTTAGCGGGAGGAATGGCACAAACGATGTTTCCTTCGAGATTAAACCCGGCGAAGTTATCGGTCTTGCCGGTCTTGTTGGAGCAGGCAGAAGTGAAATCGTGCGATGTATATTCGGAGCTGACCGAAGAACCTCCGGCAGATTCTATGTTGAAGGCAAGGAAGTTCATATCCGGCACCCCAAAGATGCAATCAAGGCCGGAATCGGGCTTATCCCTGAGGACAGAAAGAGGGAAGGGGTTATTCTCAAGCAGGAAATCTACAAGAACGCTACACTGATTCAGCTTGGACGAATGCTTCGCCGTGGAGTTTTAAACTTCGGAAAGGAGAAGGAATATACCAACGATGCGATTGGCAAACTATCTATAAAGGTAGCTTCCATAAACTCTCCCATTGCAAAGCTCTCAGGCGGAAATCAGCAAAAAGTTGTTGTTTCCAAATGGCTGGACGACAAAATGAAAGTTCTTATTTTTGATGAGCCAACCAAAGGCATCGATGTTGGAGCAAAGGAGGATATTTTCAAGACAATTGAAGATTTTGCCGGAAAGGGAATGGCCATCATCTTTATTTCATCCGATTTGAACGAAGTAATAAGGGCCTCTGACAGAATACTGGTTGTTCGAAACGGAAGCATCCTAAAGGATTTGGATAATACGAATCTCACTCAAAAAGACATTATGGAAACTATATTACAGTAAGGGGAATTACAATGAAAATCAATAAAATCAATCTGAGAAATTACGGTGTAATAATCGGCTTCATTGTTCTTTGTGCAATCATAAGCATTGCATCACCGGCCTTTCTCACCACCAGAAATATACTTAACCTCTTAAGACAATCTGCCGTTGTCGGTGTGCTTTCCGCAGGAATGACTCTCATAATCATATCCGGAAACTTTGATATCTCTGTAGGTTACATATGCGGCTGTGCCGGAGCAATTGCCGCAGTACTTCTCAACAAAGGCGTACCCTTTTTGATAATGATTCTTGCTGTTATAGGATTCGGTGTTCTTGTAGGAACTGTAAGTGGTTTTGCCGTATCAAAACTTGCAATACCTTCCATGATAGCAACTCTGGGAATGGGGCAGGTTGTAAACGGTGCCCTTTTGTTAATCACCGGCGGCTACCCTATCTCTATAGACAATCCGATTATGTCCTTCATAGGCAAAGACAGTTTTCTAGGCATTCCGGTGCCTATCTATCTTTTCATAATTGCTATACTGATTGTCAATTTTGTCCTTCTCAAAACAGTTCTGGGACGGCACATTTATTCAGTTGGCGGTAACGATGAAACAAGCCGCCTCTCAGGAATCAGAGTTGACCTTGTCAAAATCATTACTTTCATCATAAGTTCCGTTCTGGCTGCACTCTCAGGAATCATCCTGACAGCCAGAGTAGGTACCGCAACCGCTACCGCAGGAACAGGTTATGAGCTTGATGCCATAGCTGCCGTAGTTATAGGCGGAACCTGCGTATCCGGCGGTGAAGGAAACGCATGGAAAACCATCATCGGCGTTCTTTTCATGAGTGTCATATCCAACAGTTTCAACCTTTTGGAAGTACATGTATATTTCCAGTATGTTCTTAAGGGCCTGATTATTCTTATTGCAGTCGGTTTTGACAGTTATAACAGAAAACGCGCCGCTGCAAACTAAAACGAACCATTTTGTGAAAGCATTTAAATACACAATAATGTAAAAGGAGGATTATTTAATGAAAAAGTTTTTATCTATCTTAATCATGGTGGCTATGGTGTCCACATGTCTCTTCGGTTGTGGAGGTGATAAATCTGCCAAGAAAGAAGGCGGATACAACATCGCAGTTCTGATTCCCGGTTCCGTTGCATATTTTACAGCAACACGTGAGGGTTCTGACGAAGCTGCCGCTAAGTACGGATGTAACTTAAGCTATTCCGATGCTAACTGGGATGCTGCTACCCAGCTTGCCCAGATTGAGGATGCCATCTCCAAAGGCGTAGACATGATAGCAGTTTGTGCATCTGATGCAGAAGGAATTCTTCCCGGAATTGAATCAGCAAACAAGGCCGGCGTACCTATTCTCACATTCACCAACGCTATCGGAACAGATGAGTCCGGAACAGTTGAAGGTGTTGTTTCCTACATCGGTCAGAACGAAGTTAATACCGGTAAGCTTTGTGCCAAGATTGCCGGCGAACTTCTTGGAGAAAAGGGTGGTAAAATAGTATGTATCGAGGGTAAGCCCGGTACCTTCTGTCAGATTTGGAGAACCAAAGGCTTCGAGGAAGGAATCGAAGGAACAAATATGGAAATCGTCTACAAGCAGACAGGTGAGTGGGACAAGAACACCGCTATGACCATCGCAGAAGATATTCTTCAGAAGGGTGATCCCGTAGATCTCTTCTTCTGCCAGGATGACGGAATGGCTACTGGTGTTGGAGAAGTCCTTGTTGAGGCAGGTGTTAAGGATAAGGTTAAAGTAGTAGGTCTTGGCGGTTCCATCCAGGGACTTAAGGCTTTAAAGGATGGTATCATCGATGGAAACACCTTCCTTTCAGCTAAGGAAGAGGGCTATAAGGCAATCGAGACCTGCGTTAAATACTTAAACGGCGAAAAGGTTGAGCCCAGAGTAATCGTAGACCAGGTTGAAGTAACCGCAGAAAACGTTGATCAGTTCAAAGGAGAATGGTAATAGGCGCCTACGGGAGACAAGTTATGAAACAATATGTGACAATTGACATCGGCGGAACAAATATAAAATATGGTATCGTTTCACAAAGTGGAGAGATTCTGTCATGTCATGAAACAGACACCCCGGTTGCCTGCTCAGGTGCCACATTATTGACAAAGATAACATCAATTGTAGAAGAAATGAATGATGAAACGAACTCCGGAATCGGCATTGCAACTCTGGGAGCAGTTTCTCCCGATAAGGGCATGGTTATCGGAATGTGCGATAATCTTCCAGTCCTGGCCGGCCTTCCGATAAAGGAGCATCTAACAGAGAAATTCAAACTTCCCGTCAGCATCATGAACGATGTAAATGCCACGGCACTGGGTGAAGCAGGATTTGGCGCCGGTAAAGGTCTCAAATCATTCTACTGCATCACTCTTGGAACCGGAATCGGAGGCGCATATGTTTATGACGGCAGAGTTGTAGAAGGTGCCCACGGTGTTGCCGGAGAGATTGGTTATCTTTGGGATGATACCGGTGAGAATTATGAAAGTCTTGCCTCAGCCAAAAGGTTTTCGGAGGAAAGCAAGCTCATTGGAAACCACGAAGATAAAATGCTTGAGCCGGCACTTAGAGGCGATTCCAGATATGCCGAGCTTTTAGAGAAGTGGAGCATGAATGTTGCCAGAGGCATAGCCGATATGGTCTATCTTTTAGATCCAGGTACGGTAATAATAGGCGGTGCGGTTTCAGACCTTGGCACTCTCCTGACAGACAAAATATCTTTACAGTTAAATAAGATTATCCGCTCAGATTATAAAGGGAAAACAACCATAATCCCTGCGATGAACGGAAACGCCAGCAACATGCTGGGCGCGATATATCCTTTCTTAAAGTAGCAGAAAGCACCGGGCCTTCAGGTCCGGTGCTTATTGCTTTGTGTCAAACTCCTCGAGTCTGTAAAAACCACTATCTCACCAGGTCCTCCGGGCAAAGTTCATCATACAAATCCCGTATCTCATCAACGGACACTTCCAATTCATCGGCAATGGTTTCAAGAGACTTACCTTTGGCAATTTTTTTCTTTACCTGATCCCTTAATACCTCTTCTCTACCTTCTTCTCTTCCTTCTTCTCTTCCCTCTTCTCTTCCCTCTTCTCTTCCCTCTTCTCTTGCCTCGTTCTTCAGGTATTCCATCGTAGCAGCTTCATCATATTCTGTTAAACAACTCATTTTGACCTCCGATCTATGTCCATCGAGGAAGGAATAAATCACGCTTTCCCTGGGCATATCATCAATCGCTTTATCTACTGCATCTCCCATTTCCAGCTTCAATTCCTTTTGATTGTATCTTATCATATCAATCAGTTTAGAATACTCGGCCAGTGGTTTACATGATTCAAGCAACCCTTTATTGTGTCCATGGTTTATATTGACCATTTTAACCCTTACGGTTATGTCTGCTTCTTTTCCTTTTTCTTGATTACTGAAGCAATCAGCTAAATATAAGTACTGCTCATCTGCTATATCCTTATCGATTCCGTTGTAAAAAACCACCAGTTTCGGAATCGGTATCGGAAGCACCCTTTTACCATAAATGCTCAAATGGTGCGTCTTAATATACTTATCATACAATCTGCCAGAGTACATCAACTGTCTGATTGGCATATTGGGATTATAAGTGCTCTGTTGCTCATACACATTCATATATTCATTTAGAATAAACGAAGCATCATTCTTCATTCCCATGTACAGTGTATCTTCCATGGTTGTAACCTCAATATCGTCAAGGTTATCATAATGAGAACCATTCATAGCATTGTAAAGATCCAATGCCCAAGCCTTATTTTCGCTTCGTCCAAACAGAATGGTAAACAAGCGGTCCTTATGTTCTCTGTTTATAATTGTATCTGTCATAGTTATACCTCCTTCCGGCGGGAAATACACTATGACCTTTCACATATCTCCCGCTCAATACATTAATTGGAATTAAGCAGGAAATTTCATAGAAATAAGAATTGTCAGATTATCTTAGATTAAAAGAAATAAACTGCTCACCATCACTATAACAGTAATACCAAGCAGTTTCAATGACCTGAATTATTAAAGTTTTATAAACGGGCAACGGCCCTTCCCGCCTTTGGTAAAAACCACAGCCTCTCCAAACCTGTCCCAAACCTGCACCGTGCAATTTGGGGCCTGTCCCCAAACTGCACATGCGCCCTGCGCTATACTTCCATATTGACATGCCCTCAATTTCCATGTATATTTATACTCATATATCGCAAATTTATACACACTATTATTCTATCAACAATCGGAAAGGGTCAAACTATGGACAGTTTTCTAGCAAAAGTCACGGAAATCAATGACGTGATCAACAGTTTCGCATGGGGTTGGTTCGCAATCTTCATGCTCCTTGGTACAGGTCTCATCTGTACAGTCATCACCAAGGTATTCCAGATTTCACACATCAAGCACTGGTGGACTAACACCATCGGATCGATTCTTCACAAGTCCACAAGGCACAACAAGGATAAAGGCGCCGTTTCCCAGTTCCAGGCACTTTGTACCGCTCTTGCGGCTACAATCGGTACCGGTAACATTGCCGGCGTTGCCGCAGCCATCTGCATCGGTGGCCCCGGAGCCGTGGTTTGGATGTGGATTGCCGCATTCCTCGGAATGATGACCAACTACTCCGAGAACATTCTCGGTATTTATTTCCGTCGCAAAAACTCGGAAAAAGAGTGGTCCGGCGGCGCAATGTACTACTTAAAAGACGGTCTTGGCGCGTACAAGGGCTTTAAGACCATCGGTAAAGTGCTGGCAGTTGTTTTTGCAATCTTCGCGGTTCTCGCCTCCTTCGGTATCGGAAACCTGGGCCAGATCAACAAGATTACATTAAATATAGAATCCGCTTTCTTTAACAACGTAACCGCACCCACTTTTGCCGGCGTCTCCGTGGTTAACTGGATCATCGGCGTGGTGCTGATGCTCATCGGCGGATTTATCATTCTCGGCGGCCTTCAGCGTATAGCTTCTTTTGCCGAGCGAATCGTGCCCTTCATGGCCATCGCCTACGTTATCGGCTCCCTCATCGTCATGATTTGTCATTATGACAAAATCGGCGCCATGTTCGCAGCCATCTTCAAATTTGCCTTCGGCGCAAAAGCGCTTGCGGGCGGACTTGCCGGCGAGGCCCTTAAACTTGCTGTCAAAAACGGATGCAAGCGAGGCATCTTCTCCAACGAGGCCGGCCTTGGTTCATCCGTTATGGTTCACTCAAACTCAAACGTTGTTGAACCCGTTAAGCAGGGTATGTGGGGGATCTTCGAAGTTTTTGCCGACACAATGATCGTTTGTACAATGACAGCCATCGTGGTTTTGTCATCAGGATTTATAGATCTTGAAACCGGCGTGGTTGCCGAGGGCGTCAGCGACGCAACCCTCGTTGCAAAAGCATTCGGAAACGTATTCGGCATCGGCGGCGAATGGTTCATCGCTCTTGCGGTTTTGCTTTTTGCATTCACAACGGTTCTTGGCTGGTCCCACTACGGCTCAAAGGCAGTTGAGTATTTATTCGGTGTCAAAGGTGCCAAAGTCTACAAAGTCATCTTCGTAGTCATGATGGTTTCCGGCGCCGTAATGACATCCTCCCTCGCCTGGGACATCTCCGACACCTTCAACGGTCTCATGATGATCCCCAACCTTATCGGTGTACTTAGCCTCACACCTCTTGTAATCAAGCTCACCAGCAACTACGTTGACAGAAACATCAAGGGCAAGGATATCAAGCCCATGCTCTCCCTCTTCCCTGAAGTTCAGGCAGAGATGGAGAAGAATTTAGGGAAATAAAAAATAGGTGCAATTGGGGCAGTCCCTAATTGCACCTATTATAGTTTTATAAACGGGCAACGGCCCTTCCCTTCTTTGGTAAAAACCGCAGCCTCTCCAAACCTGTCCCAGACTTGCACGGTGCAATTTGGGCCTGTCCCCAACCTGCACCACAATCTTATGCCTATATATCAGCCTTTGAAAAATGTGTCGCCACTGGTGACATTTTTAGCATGTGGTGCGCCACCAAACACGTTTTTGCCACCGGCTATTATTCTGCCGACACTACCAACAGTATCAATGACATCTTCAAATGAAGTGGCGTTTGCAAAAGCATTGTTTTCTCGATAGTTGTCCCAGGCTTTCCTAAGTCCGATATCGTTCCTCATCTCATCACAGATTTCTGTCCATTCTTCTATAAAATCTTCTGAGCCGCGTTTTTTTGAGGTGTTTGCTACCGCAACCTTTAGTACATCACAATCAATTTCATCGCGGTATAAGTTGAAAAACATATATAAGTCGTAAAAATCACGAATCCTGCTGTTTCCAATATTCCTTCGAATTATGGTTTCGTACTTTTCAGCTATAGAAGTCTCTTTATTATATGCCTTTACTGTGATTATATCTCCATCAAGAATAGTTTTATATTGGTAGTCAATAGCGCTTGGTGTAATTACATCCCCGGTAGAAATATCTATCTTCATTTCGTTTGCAATTTTCCCATAATGAGCAATGAAATGTACCCTGAACCCACCGTATTCATCATCTGCACGTATGAATCCAATCCTGTCAAATCCAAAGTCAATTCCATCTCCCGCATCTATCGACAGGATTTCCGTAATAACTCTTTTGATAGTTTCTTCTTGTAAATCAATTCCGGCTATAGTCGTATCAATATCCATAGTCGTTCGCTCTTTCACTCCGAACATTGATGATATAAGCAAACCACCTTTCAGGATAAAATTGCTAGCATACCGGGAAAGCGAAATACGCTCAAGAACCCGCTCAAGGAGAAACATCTGAAGCACCTCTTGTGGTTGTAGCCCTTTCTCTCTGGCATAATTTCTAATCTGGCCCTTAAGTTGTTCTGGTGACCGCTCCTTCACCCCAGCACCTCCATATAGCTCCGCACTTTGTCTTCAATCTTAAACTCCCTGGCATACTTAATCACCTTCCTGGGATTACACTTCTTCGTAAAATACTCCTGCATCGCCTGGACAAAAATCTGGCCATCCATATTACCCTTATCCCTGATGATATCGCATATACAGCGTTCAGGATCATACACTCTCACGCTATAGCCCTGCGGTGTATCAACGTTAACAATCCCCAAATTCCACATCTCTTTCTTGCAGTAATGAAACCTGGTATTCTGATATGAATTCTTGATTCTCGAGACGTTATCTCCCTGAGGGACTGTAATGTCCAACATATGCGGAACCCGATCTGACATTCCATGTAAAAAAAGAGCTGTCCCGTGCGAAAAAATCAGTTTATCCGATCTGCTTTGAATAATCTTGTATTCATCCGGTTCTTCACCGGCCAAAACATAATTCCCATGCGATTCTTTCAAAAGAACACCCCTTGCAAGGAGACCATACAGCTGAATTCTTTCAATCCCTGACTTCTGAATGTCGCCTGCAGATACAACTCCACCGTGCTCCTCTATCAGCACCTTCAGGTTATCAATCATATAATCCATATCTGTCACCTCCTTGCATTTCGTTCTTTAATTCTATCATTCTAAAGAACGATTTGCAAGATATAAGTAAAAAAAGCCAAAGCTAAATTTCTATTTGCTTTGGCTTTTTATATAACATATTACTTAGCTACTCTTCCCTCTGCCTTGCCATAGTCATTCCAATGCTTTAACAAAGCATCACCGACAGCACCTATAGCCTTCTGTAAGTCCTCATAATTTTTATAATATGTATACGCGTTAAACTCTTCTGTATTTCCCTTGTATGTCTTAAGAGCTTCTATAGCAGAATCCGCAACAGTTGTTGTAGTTTTGGAGGTTACTGCAGTAGTATCAGTTGTAGTACTTGTCTTATCCAAGCTTCCGGGTTTACAGTTCTTGCAAGGTCTCATGCCTCTGTCAACCGCATCCTGCAAGGTTGTCGCAATTTTGCTCTTCCTAAGGCTCGAACAACCCGATTTATGGTAGCAACTTCCTGTCTTTGTCACGTATACGGTTGTATCTCCTGTTGCAGCCTTAACCGTATTGGACGGGATTAACATTCCAAATGAAAGGAAAACAATAGTTGATAAAGTTAAAATCCTACGCTTTACACTAATGCTCATGTGAAATTCCTCCTTGTCTGGGTAACAAAAAATGCACCATAAAGCTATGGTACATTCCAAGTTGCAGCTGGCAGACTCATTAAGTCCCTATAGCTTTGTGTCGCCGGATTGCTCCGGTTTTACCCTAAATATGTATTTTTACTGTGCCTAATATATTTTATAAAATGTTATGCTTGTTTTTAAAAAGGTATCACACATGCTCTATGAGCGTAAATACACTTTTAGTTGCGCAAGGAAATATCAAATCAGCTCCCCACCAAAATGTTGTATCTCATGCTGAATAATCTGCGCAGTAAAATCGCTAAACTTCCCATGCTGCTTCTGAAAGTTCTGATCCAGATAATCAACCTCAATCTCTTTATACCTGGTGCACGGCCGCACCCCCGATAAGGAGAGACACCCCTCCTCCGTTTTGTACATCCCGCTCTTTTTGGTAATCACGGGATTTATCATCGGAAAAACAAACGGTCCTGCTGCCACCACAATAATCTGCTTCTTCACCCCAATCATGTTGGCCGCCATACCGACGCATTTTTCTCTGTTGGCATTTAATGTATCAATCAAATCCGCCACGACCTGCTTATCCGCCTCTGTCGCAGGCTCAGACTTTTGTTGTAAAAACAGCGGATCTCTCACAACCTGCCTTACCATAAATTACTCCCTTCCTTTCTTTCTCCTCCAATCTTATAATGAATTCAAACGGAGGTAAATACAAAGCCTCTCCAAACCTGTCCCAAACCTGCACCGTGCAATTTGGGCCTGTCCCCAACCTGCACCTTCTATATTCTACAGTACTGTGATAAGATTATCCTTGTTGATTAAAAAATATATCAGGCAGGTAAATCATGAATTACAGACTAATGACAGAACAAGATTTGGCTTATGTAGTAGAAAAGAACATTGAATACTATAACACTGTGGAAGATTGCTGTTGGACATATGAAAAGGCATACAAAAGAATCCACCAGGTACTTACTATGGAAGACTCTATGTGCATGGTTCAGCTTGATGATAATGACAGCATAACTGGATATTTAATGGGTTACTTCAAGGAATTCGATGATATAAGAGGCTACTTCCTTGATGAGATTGTTATATTTAAGGGCTTTCAAGGAAAAGGCTATGGTACTGACTTTATAAAGATACTAGAACAAGAAGTTAGTAAGAATGGCGCTTCTATCATAGAACTAAACAGTGTGAACGATGAGATGCACAAACATTTCTATTCAAAGCTATCCTATTATGAAACCAAAAATTTCGTAATGATGGGAAAATTTTTGGAATCCTAATAAATAAAGAACTGCCCCTACTTCGCAATAACAACAACCTGCCCGCCCTTCCCGTCGGTCCACCGGTTTATACATTGATATCCCAAAATCAATGCTTCTATCTTCTCCCCGTCATGGGGTCTGAAAATCATTCCGGCTCTGGATGGATCACCACTGTATATCATACTGCCATCAGGAAGGATATCATGCTCACAAAGGAAATCATCTTCCTCCGGCATATCAAAGGATAGCAAAAGTAAACCTCCGGGCTTTATTATTCTCATAAGTTCTGCCACGGCTTTCTTCGAATCAGCCTCCGTCAGGTGGTCAATAACCGCGTAGGCTGTTACAGCATCAAAAGATTCTTCTTCATATCCAGTTGCAGTGATTTCAGCCTTCTTAACAGCAGTGCCCGTATAACCATATTTCTTAAGGCCCTCTGTTGTCAGCTTAACAGCTCTTTCAGAAACATCAAAAGCCGACACTTCAAATCCGTTTGACGCCAAAGCCACCGTATGTGCACCGAACCCGCATGCGGCATCACAAACCTTACGAACTCCATGGTCCTTAAAGACATCCATCTCCAAAGCTTTGTGGCCATTCCACCCTTCAAGGTAACTAAAGAGTTCTTCCGGCTTTTCCTCTTCCCAGCATCGCTCCCAATATTCTGAGTAGTCGATCACCATCACATTCTCCTCCAGCAATTCTCTTTTAAAAAATCACTTATATCTCTCGTATCTCCACTTTCATAGTAGGAAACAAGTTTCCTCTTAAACTCAGGAACATGATTCTCAGGAATAACAATCATTCCAAGACCATGAGCAATCAAATAATGGTTAGCAAAAATCACTGATGCACGCTTATTTCCATCCAGAAAGATCTGCGTTCTCATGCAATATAGGCAAAGATTTATTGCAATATCTATTTCATCAACTTTCGAATCAAGTATTTCATTTATGCATTCATTTACTTGAGCCTCTATCGGAATAGGCGGAACATAACTTGTACCACCAATCGTTACAGGTACCCCTCGTATCCTTCCGCCGTCAAAATAAAAACCTTCGTTAACCAATTTGGCTATATGACATAAAAGATAGTAGTTACTTGCAGATCTGATAACATCTCTGTCCAGGATAAACTTCCAAGCATGTTTCAAATTCAAGATTTTCTGAACGTCATCTGCGCTCATCCCATTCACTTTCCCGTTTTCGAGTATCTCTTCCGTCTGAGGGAAAGTTGTGGCCACCCCTTCCAAAACAGCCTGATCGTATATATTGGATTTCATATTTGCTCTTGCAAAATCAAGGTTAAAGATAACTTCCGCAGGCAAATCCTCCGCCACATACCCATTGTCAGCCAAAGCTTTGTCAACTCTGCGAATCTGCTTTTTCAGTTCCCGCGCCTCTTTGCTGTTACGAAGCAAAAGCTGATACAACTCATCGGAATACACATTAACATAAGTAGATGTCAGTTTACCGTTGATTCGCTTACGTATGTATAAATATCTGCCGCTACTGTTCTCCTTAATCTCCGGCGATCCGTCATAAGGAATCAGGTTCAAACGAGCTTGGTAGTCGGCTCTTTCTTGCAAAAGCTCCTGAATAATATCAAACGGGTTATCCATATCAACGCCCTCCTTAGGGAACTTATCTTTAATAATTTTATCAAAAAGTTCCCTAAAATGCAATATTTTTTAGGGAACTTTTGCTTTTCGAGCTTAGTCAAAAGTTCCCTAATCATATTTCCTTCTTTGGTAAAAACCGCGGCCTCTCCAAACCTGTCCCCAACCTGCACCTACACCATTATGCTCTAGCTTCTCTTGACAGCAGCAGCAAATGCCCGTATACTTGCTGCAAAAGAAGCACCGCCGTCAAGCAGGCTCCCGTTCATCTCCGGATGAACAGCTCCTGTATTGGTAAGGGCTTCTTTTATTTTGTCCTCAATATGTTGTACGATGCTCCAAATTTTTACCCTCATTCTCCACTGCTCGATTGATCGCACGCCGATGTATACCTTCTATGTCAGACAAGATTCCATCCTTTATAATCTTGCCCAGATTGAGCGGTCTATATCCACATACGTTCGCCGCAAGATTGATATGCTTGCAACCATCTTTATATGCTTCCATATTGTTATGATCGTGTCCGTGTATGTTCAAGCACCAAGGAAGTCCATATACAGGCTCATGCGAGAGTAGTAACTTATCTGAAATTAATAAAGGACCGGCATATACCTCACTGAACAAATCTTTATAAGCTCCACGCGCATCATGATTTCCCAACAATAGGATTTTCTTGCGTGCTTTGATCATCGGAATATACTTTGGATCTCCAACATCCCCTAGACAGACAAATGTATCCCCTTTGCTTACCATGCTGTTAATTATCCCGATCTGCTCCTCTGGCGTAATCCAATTAGGATCCATCAATTTGCAGTCACTATCCGCCAAATGCAGATCCGAAAGTATATATACACTGCCGCCTTCCGACCAATGTCGGAATGGTTCATATAATGTCATGATCATCTACATTCACCTACTCTTCAAAGAAAAATCAAAAAGTCCTTTATATCCCCAAGTTTTACGATACTTCAAATTTTAGCCCTCATACACCAAAAACCACCATTTTATGCTTATAATTAAAGGATTTAAAAGCTACCTGTTTCTTTAACACTTTGTATGAGCTCAGATATGGTTTTGTTATATCTTTTCTCAAGTTCATA